>JGI10211J34971_10000343_pt1 | contig 37403 bp, 38 predicted proteins | sample Etolagsediment_FD_34971 | JGI IMG/M metagenome (IMG submission 34971)
CCGGAGACCGACGCCGCGTTCTGCAGTGCAGAACGAGTGACCTTGGTCGGATCCAAGATGCCCATTTCGATCATATCGCCATAGGTATCGTTGGCTGCGTTATAACCATAGGAGCCTTCGCCCGCGATCACGTTATGCAGCACCACAGAGGCTTCACCGCCAGCATTGCTGACGATCTGACGCAACGGTTCTTCCATGGCGCGACGCGCCAAGGCAATACCGATGTCCTGATCGTGGTTGTCACCCTTCAGACCAGCGATGGCATTGATGGCACGAACCAGTGCAGTACCGCCGCCCGGCACCACGCCTTCTTCCACCGCCGCACGTGTTGCATGCAGGGCGTCTTCGACGCGCGCCTTCTTTTCCTTCATTTCAACTTCGGTCGCAGCACCTACCTTGATCACCGCAACACCGCCGGCGAGTTTCGCAACACGCTCTTGCAGCTTTTCCTTGTCGTAATCGGAAGTCGATTCTTCGATCTGCACTTTGATCTGTTCAATGCGACCCTTGATTTCTTCGGAAGAACCCGCGCCATCCACGATGGTGGTGTTTTCCTTAGAAATAGTGATGCGCTTAGCACGGCCCAGATCTTCCAACGAAGCCTTCTCCAGCGACAGGCCCACTTCTTCGGAAATCACGGTACCGCCCGTCAGGATTGCGATGTCTTGCAGCATTGCTTTACGACGATCACCAAAGCCCGGTGCCTTCACTGCGCACACCTTCACGATGCCGCGCATGGAGTTCACAACCAAGGTTGCGAGTGCTTCACCTTCCACATCTTCCGCGATGATCAGCAGCGGCTTGCTGGACTTGGCAACGCCTTCCAGAACCGGCAACAGCTCACGGATGTTGGAGATCTTCTTGTCATACAGCAGTACGAACGGATCTTCGAGTTCCGCAGTCATGGTGTCCTGCTTGTTGACGAAGTACGGAGACAGGTAGCCGCGATCAAACTGCATACCTTCTACAACGTCGAGTTCGTTATCGAAGCCTGAACCTTCTTCAACGGTGATGACGCCTTCTTTTCCCACCTTGTCCATGGCTTCAGCAATGATGTTGCCGATGGAGTCGTCAGAGTTGGCGGAGATGGTGCCCACCTGCGCAATCGCCTTGTTATCAGCGCACGGCTTGGACATGTTCTTCAGTTCTGCAACCGCAGCGATAACCGCCTTGTCGATACCGCGCTTCAGATCCATCGGGTTCATACCCGCAGAAACCGCCTTCACACCTTCACGCACCATCGCCTGCGCGAGTACGGTTGCAGTGGTGGTACCGTCACCAGCGACATCAGAGGTCTGGGAAGAAACTTCCTTCACCATCTGCGCGCCCATGTTCTGGAACTTATCTTCCAGTTCGATTTCCTTGGCAACCGATACACCATCCTTGGTGATGGTCGGGGCGCCGAAGGCTTTGTCGAGAACCACATTGCGGCCCTTCGGACCCAGCGTAACTTTTACTGCGTTGGCGAGAACGTTCACGCCTTTGAGCATTTCCTGGCGCGCCTTGTCGCCAAACTTCACTTCCTTAGCACTCATGATTTCGTTTCCTTAATCGTTGGGGTCAATAGAGACACTTAGCCTTCAATGACGGCCATGATGTCGTCTTCGCGCATGACGAGCAGTTCCTCGCCATCCACCTTGACCTCGGTTCCGGAATACTTGCCGAACAGCACCTTATCGCCGACCTTCAGGTCCATCGCGACCTTCTGGCCCTGCTCGTTGCTCTTGCCATTGCCGACTGCAATGACTTCACCGCGAATCGGTTTTTCAGTTGCAGAATCCGGAATGACGATGCCGCCAGCGGACATACGCTCTTCTTCCATGCGACGAACGACCACGCGGTCGTGCAGCGGACGCAGTTTCATAAATGACTCTCTCCTTGGTTTTTGGACAAAAACGCCCCCAGAAGGGGCGCCTATGAAACCGAGCGGGATTTTTTGAGTGTAGGTTCGCGGCCAGTCAAACCGGCGTTGTTAGCACTCTCCCGTGGTGAGTGCTGATTGTGGGGATTCGGCCCGCAAGGTCAAGCGCCCTAAGGGATCCCAATTGATTAGATTTTTTTATGGGGGGAACGATTTAGTCGCGGCGCTCGCGGACGATTTCACCTTCTTCGATGATTTCGCCTTGGTAATGTTCGAATCGGCTGCCGCCCGACCCGCCGCGACCACCCCGGCCACCTGGCCCTTCTGAAAAACGCCCGCGCAGCCAACGGCGAATCGCCCACTGCCGCGTCCAAGGCAACAGCCCGAGAAAACCTAAGGCGTCGGTAAAGAAACCGGGAGTCAGTAAAAGCGCACCACTGACCAACAGCACCGCGCCCTCCAACAGTTCCTGCGCCGGAAGCGCGCCCTGCAACAGACTCATCTGCGCCCGCGACCAGGTTTCCAGCCCCTGCATTTGCAGCAACCCAACACCAAGAATGGCCGTCAGCACCACAAGCCCGACCGTCGGCCAGGCACCGATGCGCTCGCCGACCTGCACGAAGAGAAAAATCTCGAGCAGCGGCACGGCAATAAAAGCCAGCAACAACACGCGAAAGGGACGCAACATGGTAGATTTTCCGGTCATACGCGAAAGCAAACGTGAGCCTGCACTGTACACAAGCCGGCGTCGCTTGCCCACGCTCGCCATCACGAGGAGATCTCCCACATGAAGTTCGCACGTACCCGCGCCGTCTTGCATCACATGCTGATGTTGCCGCTGCTGCTCAGCACCCTGCAGTCCGCACACGCGCAACTCAATAACGATGACGATCCGTTGCCACCGGAAGAAGCATTTCGCTTCAGCGCAGAAGCCATCGACGCGAATACGCTACGCGCAACCTGGACGATTGCCGAAGGGCACTATATCTATGACAGCAAGCTGCGCTTCGAGAGCGCGACACCGGGCGTGGCGTTGGGCACACCCGAGATCCCCGAAGGCAAGATCAAGAACGATGAGTTCTTTGGTGAACAAGAAGTCCACCGTGGCTCGATTCAGATCGAGGTTCCAGTCTTCAATCGCGCCAAGCTCAACAGTCTGCAACTGATTGCACACAGCCAAGGCTGTGCTGATCGCGGCATTTGTTACCCACCGTATCGTATCGAAACCAGCCTCCCGCTGATGGCTGCAGCAAGCGCGAGCAGCAGCGAGAAACCGACGGCAGCCGATTTGCTCGGTGGCATTCGCAACGGCGATAAAGGTGGCATCAAAGGTCTCGTCGGACTGGACAGCGACGAACCGCTACCGCCCGAAGAAGCCTTCCGTTTCTCCGCAGGTGACCTGAACGATGGTGTGGTTACGCTGCGCTGGGACATTGCCGATGCGCATTACCTGTATCGCGATAAATTTGCCTTCACCTTACTTGAGAGTGATGGCCTGCAACTCGGCACACCCGCGATCCCCGCCGGCAAGAAAAAAGACGATCCACTCTTTGGCCAAATTGAAGCGCACTACAACGCGGTAGCTTTTGATCTTCCATTGGTCGGCAACGGCAGCGCGCAAATTGAAATCACCTGGCAAGGTTGCGCAGAACGCGGCATCTGCTATCCGCCACAAAAACAAATCGTCCGCGTCGCTGGCGCGGGCCTCAGTGCAGATCAAGCGGCTGCACGTGTGCCCGCAATTGCCGGAAGCAACGCCTTGGGTGCATCAGAACAAGACCGCATCGCCGATAGCCTCGCTAATGATGGCATGGCCTTGGCGCTGCTGACCTTCTTCGGCTTTGGCTTATTGCTCGCATTTACACCCTGCGTATTCCCAATGATTCCGATCTTGTCCGGCATCATCATTGGTCAAGGCGAACAACTCACTGCAAAGCGTGGCCTCTACCTCTCCGCGATCTATGTGCTGGCAATGGCGCTCACCTATAGCGTAGCTGGTGTTCTTGCGGGACTGTTCGGGCAAAACCTGCAAGCCGCCTTCCAAAACCCATGGGTACTTACCACCTTCGCTGCAGTCTTCGTCGCACTCGCCTTCTCGATGTTTGGCTTCTATGAATTGCAGCTGCCTTCCAGCCTGCAATCCAAAGTCACCATGCTCAGCAACAAACAAAAAGGCGGCACCACCAGCGGTGTTGCCATTATGGGTTTGTTGTCTGCCGTCATCGTCGGTCCTTGTGTCGCACCCCCCCTCGCCGGCGCCCTGATCTACATCGGCCAGACCGGTGACGCCATCCTCGGTGGATTGGCCTTGTTTGCCATGGCCTTGGGTATGGGCGCACCGCTGCTGTTGATTGGCGCATCCGCCGGACGCATCTTGCCGCGCGCGGGCGCGTGGATGGATGCGGTGAAAGCCGTGTTCGGCGTCTTGATGCTGGCGGTCGCCATTTGGCTCCTAGAGCGCGTCTTGCCCGCCACCGTGATCTTGCTGCTGTGGTCCGCGTTACTGATCATCTCGGCCATTTACATGGGTGCTCTGGAACGTATTGCCGAAGGCGCCTCCGGCTGGCGCAAGCTTTGGAAAGGGCTGGGCATCCTGCTGCTGGGCTGGGGCTTGTTAATGCTGATCGGCGCCAGTGCCGGCAAGAGTGATCCGCTCGCACCGCTCGCCGGACTGGGCATGGGCGGCGGCGCTGAAGAAACCCACCTCGAGTTCCGCACGATCAAAGGGGTGGACGGCTTAGAAACTGCGTTGGCACAAGCCAAGGCAGCCAAGCAAACCGTGATGCTCGACTTTTATGCCGACTGGTGTATCGCCTGTAAGGAATTGGAGAAATACACCTTCACCGATAAAGGGGTACAAGATGCCTTGGCCGGCACCCTGTTGATTCAAGCAGACGTCACCCAAAACGATGAGGCAGATCAAGCCTTACTGAAAAAACTCGGCTTGATTGGCCCGCCGGCGATCCTGTTCTATGACCGTACTGGCAACGAAGTGAAGAACGCGCGGCTCGTGGGCTTTGTGCCAGCCGAAGACTTCATCCCACATGTACGGGCGGCACTGCAATAAACGCATCGGATTGACACCATGACAGGTGCACGCCTCTGGCTATCACTGCTCGCCATCGCTTTGCTTGCGGGCGGCGCGGGTGCGGGCTTGCGCGCATGGCTGCACAGCAGTGGGAACGATCCGCTCGCAGAAATCGCTCCACCCAATCCCAACCCGGTACGCCAAGCCATGCCCGACCTGCGCGGCAGCGCTGCGCCCGCGTTTGCACTGCCGACCTTGCAAGGCGAAACCCGCCGCCTCCGCGATTGGAACGGAAGCGTGCGCCTGATCAACTTTTGGGCCACCTGGTGCCCACCCTGCCGGCGCGAGCTCCCGACCTTTCAGGCCTTGCAAGATGAATATGGCACACATGGTTTTCAGGTCATCACCATCGCCATTGATGACCCGGACAGCGTGGCACAGTTGGCGAACGAGCTCGGCCTGCGCTTCCCGCTACTGGCTCACGAAACCCGCACGCTGGCGGTCGCACGCGAATATGGCAATACCCGTGATGTGATGCCGTATTCAGTGATCGTCGATCGTGACGGTTTGATCGTTGAACAGCATGCCGGCGAGCTGACCCGTCGCCGTGCCGAGCACATCCTGCTGCCATTGCTCAATTTGCCAAAATCTTGAGCATTTCTGCTGACAACTAAGTGGAAAAATGCGGCGAACGTCGGTCTATGCGCGGCGTATTGTCGCTTTCTTGCTGGACAGAACCCGCACACTCGGGCAAAATGCGTGGCATTCAAGCAACCGGCCGGCGAATAACGCGTTTCGCGTAAGATCGCCACAAGAAGCCGGACGTTGTCCGCCGAAACCCCGAGGTCCTGTCGTTCATGACCCAGATCCTTGTCCTTAACGGTCCGAATCTGAATCTACTCGGTACACGCGAGCCCGGGCACTACGGCAACGACACCCTCGACAGCATCCTTGCGCGCCTGCGCACGCGCGCCGAAGCCGCCGGGCACAGCCTTGATCATCTGCAGAGCAATGCCGAAGTCACACTAGTGGAACGGGTGCATGCCGCAGCTAAAGATGGCACGGCGTTCATCTTGATCAATCCAGCCGCTTTCACCCACACCAGCGTTGCCCTACGCGATGCGCTGCTCGGCGTCGGAATTCCTTTTATTGAGGTGCATTTGTCGAACGTGCACGCCCGCGAAGCGTTTCGTCAGCACTCGTATTTTTCTGACATCGCTGCCGGCGTGATTTCCGGCCTCGGCGCCCAGGGCTATGACCTTGCGCTTGAGGCCGCTCTCACTCGACTTGCCCAAAACTGATTGCCCACCAACGTTGTCCGCGGAGGCCACATGGATATTCGGAAAGTTAAAAAATTAATCGAACTGCTCGAAGAGTCGGGCATCGCGGAAATTGAAATCAAGGAAGGCGAAGAAGCGGTACGCATCAGCCGAAACTCAACCTCGGCACCAATGCAGATGCCGATGTATGCGCCCGCACCTGCACCGGTTGCCGCCGCTCCGGCCGCAGCACCTGCAGCCGCCGAACCTGCTGCCGCGTCGATTCCAAGTGGCCATGCGGTGAAGTCCCCCATGGTCGGCACCTTCTATCGCTCCGCATCACCGGGCGCGAAGCCGTTCGTCGAAGTCGGCGACAGCGTCACTGCCGGACAAACCCTGTGCATCATTGAAGCCATGAAGATCCTCAACCAGATCGAGTGCGACAAGTCCGGCATTGTCAAAGCCATCCTTGCCGACAACGGCGAAGCCGTTGAATTTGATCAAGCTTTGTTCGTCATTGAATAAGCATTTGCTGCACGTTTACTCGAGTTACGAGGTCCGCTCATGTTGAACAAAGTTTTGATCGCCAACCGCGGTGAGATTGCGCTGCGCATCCTGCGCGCCTGCCGCGAGCTCGGCATTCAAACGGTTGCAGTGCATTCCACCGCCGACCGTGATCTCAAACACGTCAAACTCGCTGACGAATCCGTGTGTATTGGCCCACCACCTTCTGCACAAAGCTATCTGAATGTGCCGGCCTTGATTGCCGCTGCCGAAGTTACCGATGCCGAAGGCATTCATCCCGGTTACGGCTTTCTTTCTGAAAATGCCGAATTTGCGGAACGCGTGATTCAAAGTGGGTTTAAGTTCATTGGCCCCAACCCCGACACCATTCGCATGATGGGCGACAAAGTTGAGGCGATTGCCGCAATGAAAACGGCCGGCGTGCCGACCGTGCCAGGCTCGGGCGGCCCCCTCGATGACAACGATCACGACAACATGCGCATCGCCAAAGAGATCGGTTACCCGGTCATTATCAAAGCCGCTGGTGGTGGCGGTGGACGCGGCATGCGTGTGGTGCATACCGAAGCGAATTTGTTGTCCTCGATTTCGATGACACAATCCGAAGCGGGCGCCGCGTTTGGTAACCCCATGGTGTACATGGAGAAGTTCCTCGAGAACCCACGCCATGTCGAAATCCAAGTCTTGGCAGATGAACATGGCAACGCAATTCATCTCGCCGAGCGCGACTGCTCCATGCAGCGTCGCCACCAAAAAGTGGTCGAAGAAGCACCCGCACCGGGCATCAGCGAAGAGCTCCGCCAAAAGATTGGCATGAGCTGTGTCGAAGCCTGCAAACGCATTGGCTATGTCGGCGCCGGCACCTTCGAGTTCTTGTATGAAAACGGCGAGTTCTATTTCATCGAAATGAATACGCGCGTGCAGGTCGAACATCCGGTGACTGAAATGATTACCGGCGTTGACATCGTGCGCGAACAACTGCGTATCGCTTCCGGTTTACCACTGGCTTACAAGCAAGAAGACATCAAAGTGAACGGACACGCGATGGAATGTCGCATCAATGCAGAAGATGCGCGCACCTTCATGCCGTCACCGGGCAAGGTCACCGGCTTCCATGCGCCGGGCGGGCCAGGCATTCGTGTCGACTCACACATTTATGCCGGCTACACCGTGCCACCGAACTACGACTCCATGATCGGTAAGCTAATCGCGTTTGGCGAAGATCGTGATACCGCGATTGCACGCATGCGCACCGCCTTGAATGAGATTGTGGTGGATGGCATCAAAACCAACGTGGATCTCCATCGCGACATCTTGCGTGATGCCGGCTTCAATCAAGGCGGCGTGAACATTCACTACCTCGAAAAGATGCTCGCTAAATAAGCGAACGTTTTTTCGCGGCGGGCGCGGGGACGGTTTCCATGGCTTGGCTGCAACTGCGCATTCGCACGCCGCATCAACGCGTTGAAATGGTCGAAGACCTTTTGTTTGCCCATCAGGCCGTATCGGTCACTCTAGAAGATGCGGCGGATCAACCGCTGCTCGAACCGGGCCCCGGTGAAACCCCCATCTGGGATGACGTTGAGGTTGTGGGCTTGTTTATCGCGGAAGACACCGACCCGGACATCTTGCGCGCCAGTCTCGATGCACAACTACCTGGCAAGTGCGGACAGGTGCAGTTCGAAGATTTGCCCGAACGCGATTGGGTGCGCGCCTGGATGGATCGCTTCCAGCCGATGCGTTTTGGCGAACGACTATGGATTGTTCCCAGCCATCTCGCACCACCCGATCCAACAGCCGTCAATCTACTGCTCGATCCCGGCTTGGCGTTTGGTACGGGTACGCATCCGACCACTGCCTTATGCCTGCAATGGTTGGATGCACATCCACCCAAGAATTTGCGTGTCTTAGACTACGGTGCCGGCTCGGGCGTGCTCGCTGTTGCCACCGCCAAACTTGGCGCCCGCGAAGTGAGTGCCATCGACAATGACCCGCAAGCGGTCACCGCTAGCCACGACAACGCAACACGCAATCAGGTCACGATTGCCGCAGGATTGCCCGATTCGCTGGCCGCGACAGAAGTTTTTGACGTCGTACTCGCCAACATCTTGGCCAGTATTCTCATTCAGCTTGCGCCCACACTGACCGCGCACTGCAAGGTCGGTGGTCGCTTAGTGTTGTCGGGCATTCTTGTGGATCAAGCCGACGACGTCATGGCCGCCTTCCCGAATTTCGAATTTGCGCCGATCGCCCAACAAGAAGACTGGGTGCGCTTGGACGCAATGCGACTGCGTTAAGACGGCTCGGCGAGCTCCCGCTCCAAGTCCACATAGTTCTCCGGCTGGAAGCGCGGCGTACACAGCGCCAAAAACACCAGATCTTCGGTGCCGTTATTGTGAATGCGCTGACGCACGTCGGCGGGAATCACGACGACATCGCCGGGTTTCACGAGTGTGGGCGCAAGCTCACCGATTTCGACCAGCCCTTCGCCGCTCAGAATCACATAGCGTTCGACGCTGTTTTTCAGGCAATGCCAATGCGTGGTCTCACTCGGCGCAACCCGCGCACGCGCAATCGATAAGGCCTCATCCTCTGAACGATTCCACCATTCATTAATGAAGCATCCTTCATCGAAAAAATATTCCGATGCTTCGCTGTTGTGTTGGATTTTGGGTGTTTTCATCGGTCTAGCCTAACGGAATTCAAGAAGTTACTGCGAGTGCGGCACATACAAAGAAATGTGCTTTCGTCCCCTCGCCCGACTGGGTATCATTGCCCACCTTTTCAGCAACCCAGAATGCTCGCGCTGCCGTCTCAGTCTGTCGCGCGCCGTGTCATTCACTGGAGACTGCGAAACACTCATGCGCATCGGGCCTTACTCACTGCCGAACAATCTGATCTTGGCGCCCATGGCTGGCGTCACTGATCGCCCGTTCCGTCAGCTGTGTCGTCGCCTTGGCGCCGGACTCGCGGTCTCGGAGATGGTGTCGTCTAACTCGCTCCTATGGGGCAGCGAGAAGACCAAGCGTCGTGCGGATCATGCCGGTGAGTCGGAGCCACGTTCCGTGCAAATCATGGGTGCTGATCCGCAGATGATGGCCCAAGCGGCGCGCTACAACGCCGATCAAGGTGCGCAAATCATCGACATCAATATGGGCTGCCCGGCGAAGAAAGTGTGCAATGTTGCCGCCGGCTCCGCCCTGCTACAGAACGAAACTCTGGTTGGGGAGATTCTCGACGCAGTGGTCGGCGCGGTGGATGTGCCGGTGACTCTGAAAATCCGTACCGGATGGGATCGCGAGCACCGCAACGCGCCGACCATTGCCAAGGTCGCCGAAAGCGCTGGCATTCAGGCCCTCGCTATTCATGGTCGAACCCGGGCCGACGCCTACACGGGCGATGCCGAGTACGACACCATCGCCGCGGTGAAACAAGCGGTATCGATCCCGGTGATTGCCAATGGCGACATCACCACGCCAGAGAAGGCCAAAGCAGTACTCGAACAGACTGGCGTGGATGCCATCATGATCGGCCGCGCTGCGCAAGGTCGTCCGTGGATTTTTAATCAGGTGCTGCACTACTTTGCGACCGGCGAGCACTTGCCGGATCCAAGCATCGAAGAAATCCAACAACTGCTCACCGAACATCTCGACAACTTGTACGCGTTTTATGGCGAATACGCCGGCGTGCGCGTCGCGCGCAAACACATCAGTTGGTACAGCAAAGGACAGCCACATGGCGCGGCCTTCCGCCAAATCGTAAATCGCGTGGAAGATGCGGCAACCCAACGCCGCATGGTGAACGAATTCTTTGAAGAACTCCTCGATCGTCGCGCACTTGCGGCGTGAGCCCCTTTTACTTTTCTTCTACCCTATGACAACTGCACAAACTTCATCCCAGCCCAACCTCGCAAGCCCAAGCAAGACTACGGCCACCTCCTCCGAAACCATCGCGGAATGCGTTGACCGCAACCTGCGCGACTATTTCGCCGCAATCAATGGCCACAAGGCACCCACCAGTTTGCACGAGCGCATTCTTGGTGAAGCAGAACGTCCGCTCTTGATCCGCGTGATGGAATTTGTCGGTGGCAATCAATGCAAAGCCGCCGATGTGCTCGGCATCAATCGCAACACCTTGCGCAAGAAACTGCGCACACATGGACTCCTTGATTGAGTCTTGCTTGCTTAAGGTTTACCGGCTTCACTTTTTTAAACCTTCAATTCTCACTGCGCCTCGCGCACCTTCAGGAAGTTTTTGATGTCTGCTACCGATCGTCCGGTGCGTCGCGCACTGATCAGCGTTTCTGATAAGAGCGGAATCGTCGATTTCGCCCAAGCGTTAGCCGCGCTCGGCGTCGAGATTTTGAGTACCGGTGGCACGGCCAAGCTGCTTGCCGAGAGCGGTGTCGCTGTCACCGAAGTGTCCGACTACACCGGCTTCCCGGAAATGATGGATGGTCGTGTCAAAACGCTGCATCCGAAAATTCATGGTGGCCTGCTCGGTCGTCGCGGTACGGATGATGCGGTGATGGAACAGCATGGCATTCAGCCAATTGATCTGGTCGTGGTGAACCTCTATCCGTTTGAAGCGACTGTGGCGAAGCCGGATGTGTCTCTGGAAGACGCGATTGAAAATATCGATATCGGCGGCCCAACCATGCTGCGCTCGGCAGCGAAGAATCATCGGGATGTTGCCGTAGTGGTTGATAGCAGCGACTACGCGGACGTACTTACCGAGCTCAAGAATGGCCACCTGTCCCACGAGACACGCTATCGCCTTGCCGTGAAAACCTTTGAACACACCGCACGCTACGATGGCATGATCGCCAACTGGCTGGGCAAGACCGATCTCAACGGCCAGCAACGCGATTTCGCGCGCACGCTCAACTTGCAATACATCCATGTGCAAGGCATGCGCTACGGAGAGAACCCGCATCAGAGTGCGGCTTTCTATATCGAAGCCAACAATACAGAAGCCAGTGTCGCCAGTGCGCGTCAGCGGCAAGGCAAGGAATTGTCGTACAACAACATTGCTGACACCGATGCGGCGCTGGAATGCGTTAAACAATTCAATGAAGGCCCCGCCTGCGTCATCGTTAAGCATGCCAATCCATGTGGCGTCGCAATCGGCAGCGATTTGCTCAGCGCCTATGATCGCGCCTATGCCACAGACCCGGAGTCTGCGTTTGGCGGGATCATCGCCTTCAACCAACCCCTCGATGCTGCGACCGCGAAAGCCATCATTGAGCGCCAGTTCGTTGAGGTGATCATCGCTCCGGGTGTAGATGCCGATGCCGAAGCCATCGTTGCAGAGAAGAAGAATGTTCGTCTGCTGGCTTGCGGCGCTTGGACCGCCGAATCTGGCACACGCATGGATTTCAAACGCGTCACCGGTGGCTTGTTGGTGCAAGACGCTGATCTCGCGCTCTACAACGAACTCAAGGTTGTGAGCACACGCCAGCCGAGCGAAGATGAAATGCGTGACCTGCTATTTAGCTGGCGCGTCGCCAAGTACGTTAAATCCAACGCCATCGTCTACGGCAAAGACGGCATGACCATTGGTGTTGGTGCTGGCCAGATGAGCCGCGTGAACTCTGCCCGTATCGCCGGCATCAAAGCCGAACACGCTGGACTTACGGTTGCCGGATCGGTGATGGCATCGGATGCCTTCTTCCCCTTCCGTGATGGCATCGACTCCGCCGCCGCCGCGGGCATCGCCGCGGTAATCCAGCCGGGTGGCTCCATGCGCGATGAGGAAGTAATCAAAGCTGCAGACGAACATGGCATGGCCATGGTCTTCACTGGCATGCGTCATTTCCGCCACTAAAACATGACTACGATCACACAATGGAAAGACCTCGCGGTTGGCCAAGAGGCCTGCCTCGAACATACCTTCTCAGCAGAAGATGTAGCGCACTTCGCCGCACTCTGTGGCGACAATCAGCCGCTGCATCTGGATGCAGATTTCGCCGCCCGCACTTTTTTCAAACAACCCATCGTGCATGGCATGCTCACCGCCTCCCTGTTCTCAACGCTAATAGGGACACGACTACCGGGCCCCGGCAGCATCTATATTGGACAGAATCTAACCTTTCTGCGGGCGGTGTACATGAATGAGACCGTACGCGCATGCATGCGCATTACCGCGCTCGACCTCGACAAAGAACGCATTTATCTCACCGGCGAAATCACTAACACGGCTGGCAAGGCCGTACTCAGTGGCACCAGCGAAGTTACCCTCCTCCGAAATTTGGATTAAACATGAAGGTCTTGGTCATTGGCGGCGGTGGCCGCGAACATGCGTTGGCGTGGAAGGCGGCGCAATCGACGCGGGTTGAGGTTGTCTATGTCGCACCGGGCAATGCCGGCACCGCGCGCGAAACCAAACTAGAAAATGTCGCCATTGGCGCAGAAGACATCGACGCACTACTCGCTTTTGCACAAGAACAAACCATTGACCTTACGATTGTCGGTCCTGAAGCCCCTTTGGTCGCAGGCATCGTTGATCGATTTCAGACAGCGGGCCTGCGTTGCTTCGGACCAAGCCAAGCGGCAGCTCAGCTCGAAGGCTCCAAGGCCTTCACCAAGGATTTTCTGGCGCGTCACCACATCCCGACAGCGGCGTATCAAACCTTTACGGAAATTGATCCCGCGCTCGCCTATTTGAATGCACAAGGCGCGCCGATTGTGATCAAGGCCGATGGTCTCGCAGCCGGCAAGGGCGTCATTGTCGCGATGACCGAAGCCGAAGCCGAAGCCGCGATTCGTGACATGCTCGCTGGCAATGCCTTTGGTGAAGCCGGTCATCGCGTCGTCATTGAAGAGTTTCTTGAAGGCGAAGAAGCCAGCTTCATCGTCATGGTCGATGGCAAAAATATTCTGCCCATGGCCACTAGCCAAGATCACAAACGCGTCGGTGATGGCGACAGCGGCCCGAATACCGGAGGTATGGGTGCGTATAGCCCAGCGCCCGTCGTCACCGCCGCAGTCCATGCACGCATCCTGCGCGAAGTGATCGAGCCCACCGTGCACGGCATGGCCAGCGAAGGCCATCCCTACACCGGCTTTCTCTATGCCGGACTGATGATTGATGCTGCCGGCGCACCGAAGGTGATTGAGTACAACTGCCGCTTTGGCGATCCAGAAACCCAGCCGATCATGCTGCGCCTACAAAGTGATTTGACCGAACTCTGCGATGCCGCGCTTGATGGCCGACTCAACGAAGTGGATGCACATTGGGATGCGCGTGCCTCTCTCGGCGTAGTGCTCGCTGCCGGTGGTTATCCCAGCGACTATGCCAAGGGCGATGTCATCTCGGGTCTCGATGCAGCGGATGCGGCTTCAGCCAACGGCACCCAGAAAGTGTTCCATGCCGGCACAACGAACAATGCCCAAGGCGACGTCGTAACCAGCGGCGGTCGTGTATTGTGCGCAACTGCACTGGGCAATACGGTTGCGGAAGCCCAAGCCAAGGCCTATGCCGTAGCCGAACTGATTCAATGGCACGGATGCTTTATGCGCCGCGACATTGGCTATCGCGCCATTGCCCGCGAACGCGCATAGCTGTACCAAAGCGAAACACCTAGACCCATCACGGCAAAGCTCACGACGGTCCAGGTCGCATGCCAATATTCGGCGAGCGTTCCAGCGAGCATACCGCCCAGCGGCATGAGTCCCACAAACATCACCGAGAACAAGGCCATCACCCGACCACGATAGGCATCATCCACGCGCACCTGAAAGTAGGCGTGCGTGCTGGCGATCACTGTGGTCACAGAAAAACCGGTTAACACCAGCAGCCCCAATGCCGTCCAGAGTTGCGATAACGCGGCAAAACCCAACAAGGCAATGGCGCCCATGCGACCAAAGCGCTGAATCCAAAGGGACAAATCCACATCTTGCTGATGACGGGCCAAGTTGAGCGCCCCCAGCAACGACCCAAGCCCCGCTGCACCTAACAACCAGCCCATCAGGTCGGCATCCCCAGCAAATCGCTCGGCTGCAAACAACGGCATCAACACTACAAAACTTGAACCCATCAGGCTGATCGCCCCGACATGCAGCAACATCCGCCGCAGGGGCGGGTTCTCCCACACATAAAACAAGCCCTCGCGAATACGGCTGTGTGGGCGCTGGCGATGTTCCGTCTTCGGCAGCTGGAGGGACCACAAGGCCAACAGCACGGCAAGATAGGTCAAGGTGTTCAAAGCAAACACACTGGCCTCACCAACCGCCACAATGACCACACCGGCAATAGCTGGGCCGACAAAACGCGAAAAATTAAACATGCTGGAGTTCAAGCCAACCGCATTAGCCAATTCTGTACGCGGCACCAACTCACTGAGAAAAGCCTGACGCACCGGCATGTCCACCGCATTAAGTAAACCGAAGAACACCGCTAAACCCACCACATGGATGGCTTCGACTTGACCGCTGAAGGTCAACAGGGTGAGTGCGAGGGCATGTACCAACATCAAGCTTTGCGTCACAAACATGAGCGAACGCCGTGGAAACCGATCGGCGAGCGAACCGCCATACAGACCGAACAACAGAATCGGTAACAACATCGCAAATTGAGTCAGCCCCAACCAAAAAGCCGATTCGGTCAAGCGCCACACCAGCCAGGCCTGTGCAGCCTGTGCCATCTGTGAGCCAATCAGGGAAACCAGCTGTCCGGAAAAATAGCGGCGATAGTTGGAATGACGAAGCGAACGCGTAATGGCATGCCACATGGGCGGCTACTCTACTCCCATTTCGCGACCGCGGGAGAGGCTGGTATGCTTGGCTACCCCGGCTAAGAACGGATTACAAAACCAACCCTGGAGGACACCATGCAATTGATCCACTCTCTCCTGCGCACGCTGCGTCGCAATGTGCTGATGCTAACCACTGCGGCCCTCTGCTCGACCAGCCTCAATACCGCAATCGCAGCTGAAAACCCAGAAATCTCACCGCAAATGATGCAGGCGATGGTTGCTGAAAGTATGCGCATTGAACGCGCCTCACCAGATGTCAGCTTTGAAGAAATCGTCGAGTCGATGAAGCTGCGCGCAAACACCCTCAACTTCAAGTTAGTGGCCGACTTGCCGCTGTCCAAACAAATCGAAGCCATGGGCGAGACCTCAAACAAAATGCAGATTCTCGCTTTTTGTGATGCGTTGATTGCGAAAGATATGGTGAGCTACAACCTGATCTTCGCCGGCTATCTGCCCTGCCGCATTGCCGTGGTGCAAGACGACCAAGGCGACAATTGGGTCGTGACCATGAATATGGACATGATGCTACATGCCGTCACCATGCCGCCGGAAATCAAAGAAAAAGCGGTGCGTGTACGTGACAGCATCTACAGTATTGTCGAAGCCGGTCTGAACGGCGACCTCTAAACGCAGCACTCTTGCTTACATAAAAAACGGCCCGAAAGGGCCGTTTTTTATTGGCAGAATCTTGAAACTCAGCTGGGCAACGGACACGACACCGCTTCGCCAAACCAGAAGGCGTCACCCTTGGCGAGGAACTCCTCAAACGGCATGTAATGCGACCCATCGCAAGAGAAATTCAGGCCAACAATGCCGTTGATCGTGTTCAGCGAGGCCGCGCGTAGATAAATAATTTCGTCAGCCGAGCGCAAGCGCGCGAAGCGTTCAAAGATCACGCGCACTTGATCCGCCGGGACAATCGCTTGTTCTGGATAGGGTCGGCGCGGATAGGCCAAACACAGGTTCGGATCGAGGATTTCTTGAATCGGATGTACGCGGTAACGATAGGGGTCGTCGTACAGCCACATGGTTGAGCGCGCACTGGAGAAGTGCAGCTTGCCATGAAAGATGCCGCGCTCAGTCATGAGCTCGGTCATCAAGTCCACCACCTCTTCCATGCGATCGTCCATCGCACTGTGCGTACGCGTCTGCTGGAACAAGGTACCGCGAATCGCGGGGTCGCCCTTCACCTGCATCCATACCCGACGGTCTTCACTGGCCACTTCCGGCTGTGGCAAATCGCGCAGCTCAAAGTCTGCAGCGAGATAACCCAGCAACGGCTGCTCACGATCATTATCAGCATGAATTTCACACACCGCGGTGACACAACTGCGGCGTGTGGTACGACTGATGTAAACACCCGAAAGCGCGCAACCGTCAATCGGTTCAATTGCGGAAAAATACGGACGCATCGACAGGTCTTGTCCGCGCGCGGTGAGATCGGTCTGCTCTGGAGTCACGTTGGAGCTGAGCTGATGACCATCGGGGGCAACGACATAGACGAGGTTGCAAGGCAGCTCATCACAAGTCGACATCGCCCGGTTCAGCTCCGTGTCGATCGCATCCACATCACCCCACAGCGGCATCAATTGCTGCGCGAGATCACGCATCGGCTTCTCTAAGTGCCCACGCAGAACATCATGCTGCCGACGGATCGTATTGCTGAGGGTGTTGTCGTTCATTCCGAGCTATCCTACTCTGAAGTCGCACAGTATGTGCACCCATTACGACAATCTCATGACAACATCAGCAAACCCTGTTCCACTGGAAAACGTCTCACTTCCCGAGGTTCGGGTCTATGTCGCCAAGGGCTGTTCGCACTGCCAAACCGTTCTCAATGGCCTGCAGTATTTGATGAAGGAAGGTCGTCTCCGCCGCATCGACGCCCGACTGGTGGATGCTTACCCCGACGAGGTCACGACCCACAACATCCAAGCCGCACCGGTCACCTTTATCAATGAGCTGCGCTTCGACGGCCTACTCACGCCCGGCGAGCTCAAGACCTGGCTCGAAGCCGCCAGCGAAGCCGATGGTGGCTGGGGTGCTTATCTGCGCGAGGAGCTGCGCGCAGGACGACTCGATGCAATCCAAGCGCGTGTTCTCAACCATGAGCCGGCTCTACTCGCTTTGGTCGGACAGCTTGCGGATCGCGATGCCGGCCTGACCGTACAGCTTGGGATCGATGTGTTGTTTGAAACCCAGGCCGCCACCGACGCAGGACTCCCTGAATCGGTGATTGATGCACTACTCACGCTCCTCAATGACGACGATCCCGCCGTGCGCGGTGATGCGATTCACCAACTGCGCCACGCACGCGCGTCCTCGCGCACGGACATGGTGCACGCAGCCGTGAACCATGCGCGCGCGGATACAAATGCGCTAGTGGCCGAAGCGGCCGAAGAAACGCTCAGCGAACTGCAGCAAGCTCACTAAAGAACGCCCATCCACATGACCGAAATCCTCTTCCCCATGTTCCTACTGCTGGGTGGCGGCGTGTTGTGGCGTGTGCTCAAACCCATGGCGATGGACGCTGATGCCCTGCGTCGCGCGTTGACCGCCTTGGTCTACGTCCTACTGTTGCCAGCGTTGGTACTCGAGGTGTTATGGAAAGCCCCCCTCAGCCTCGACAGCGTACGCATTGCGATGGCTGCTACGGTCGGCACCTTGGTCACCGCAAGTGCCGCCTATTTTGTATTTCGGGCGCTCAGGGTTTCGCCACAAATTCGCGGCGCACTCATCCTCGCCAGCGCTTGGGCCAACGTGACCTACCTCGGCTTGCCGGTACTCGAAGCCCTGTATGGGCCGTGGGCGCGCAGTGTGGCGCTGCAATACGACCTGTTTTCGAATACACCACTCTTACTCAGCATGGGTGCCTGGATTGCAATCCGACACGGCAATGCACGCGGCGAGCCGCCACTCAAAGCCCTGCTCGGCGTTCCCGCCCTGTGGGCTGCGGCGATTGCGATTGGACTGAACCTGAACGAAATTTCAATCCCCGACTGGCTCAATCAATTACTCGAACTATTGGGCCGCTCGGTCCCGCCACTCATGCTGATCGCACTCGGGCTGGGTTTACGTCTCGATGTGTTGCGCTGGAACCGCTTACCGCTGTTGCTGCCGGTCATCGCGATTCAACTGTTCTTGATGCCGCTGGTGGTCGGCCTGACTGGATTCGGGGTGGGGCTAAGCGGACTAACGTTGAGTGCGGTTCTGCTCGAAGCCGCGATGCCGAGCATGCTGCTCGGCATCGTGCTATGTGATCGCTATGGACTGGATACGTCGCTGTTTGCCGCAGCGGTGAGCCTGACCACGGGTCTGTCTTTGCTCACCCTTCCGCTTTGGCACAGCTGGGCCAACAGCGCCGCCTTAGCCAGCTGGTTTGGGGTCTAAGCGACGGTCAAGTTAACCCTCGCGTGAGGCTTTCTTGCGCTCATGCTCGAGCAAGAACTTCTTACGCACACGAATCGCCTTCGGCGTGATCTCGACCAGCTCGTCGTCGTCGATGAATTCCAGCGCACGCTCAAGCGTCAAGCGAATCGGCGGGCTCAAAATCAACGACTCATCTTTACCTGCCGCACGCACATTGCTCAGCTGCTTGGCCTTAGTCGGGTTCACCACCAAATCATTTTCCCGACTGTGAATACCAATCACCATGCCTTCATAGACTTCTTCACCATGACCAAGGAACAAGCGGCCGCGATCCTGCAGGTTAAACAGCGCGTAAGCCAATGCCTTACCCGGACAGTTCGAAATCAGCACGCCGTTGTGGCGCTGACCAATGTCATCCTGCACACGCGGGCCATAGCTTTCAAAGGTGTGGAAAATCAGACCGGTGCCGGAAGTGGCCGTCATGAAATCCGTTCGGAAACCAATCAAACCACGCGCTGGAATGAAGTAATCAATACGTACACGACCGCGGCCGTCCGGCTGCATATCACGCATTTGCGCATGACGCTCACCGAGCAATTCCATCACTGCGCCTTGGTGGTTTTCTTCCACATCAACGGTCAGCGATTCCCACGGTTCTTTCAGCTCACCATCAATCTCACGCACGATCACTTCCGGACGCGATACCGCCAACTCATAGCCTTCGCGTCGCATNTTTTCGATCAAGATGGACAAATGCAATTCGCCACGCCCCGACACCAAAAAACGATCCGGNTCNTCNGTTTGCTCAACGCGCAGTGCCACGTTATGAATCAGCTCACGCTGCAAGCGCTCATGCAGGTTGCGTGAGGTGATGTACTTGCCCTCGCGACCCGCCATCGGCGAATTATTCACGCGGAAGGTCATGCTTACGGTTGGTTCATCTACCGTGAGTTGCGGCAGTGCCTCTTCGTGACCTGGCTCACATAACGTATCGGAAATGCGCAATACCTCAATACCGGTAAAGGCAATGATGTCGCCCGCCCTAGCCTCTTCCACCTCGACGCGCTGGAGACCATGAAACCCAAGCACCTGCAGCACGCGCCCACTGCGCTTGCTGCCATCTGCGCCAAGAATGCTAACGCTGGTATTGGTTTTTACGCGACCGCGGCGAATGCGGCCAATGCCAATGACGCCCACATAACTGGAATAGTCCAGCGCACTCACCTGCAACTGGAACGGGCCATCCGCATCCACTGTCGGTGGTGAAACATGATCCACAATCGCCTCAAACAACGGCTCCATGTCGGTACCCGTTTCACCCGCTTCCAAGCTTGCCCAGCCCTGTAAGGCAGAAGCATAGATCACCGGGAAGTCGAGCTGATCTTCGGTCGCACCCAAGCGATCAAACAAATCGAAGGTCTGATCCACCACCCAATCCGGGCGGCTGCCGGGGCGATCCACTTTGTTCACCACGACAATCGGACGCAGGCCGTGACCCAATGCTTTCTCCGTCACAAAACGCGTCTGCGGCATCGGCCCATCCACGGCATCGACCAACAACAACACCGAGTCGACCATCGACAACACGCGCTCAACCTCGCCACCAAAGTCGGCATGGCCCGGCGTGTCAACGATATTGATGCGATAGTCGCCCCAACGAATCGCGGTGTTCTTCGCCAGAATGGTGATACCGCGCTCACGCTCCAATGCGTTGGAGTCCATGACTCGTTCGACTTGTTCGCCGCGCGATTCGAGCGTGCCAGATTGCTGCAACAGCTTATCCACCAAGGTGGTTTTGCCATGGTCTACGTGCGCGATGATGGCGACGTTACGAAGTTTGTCGGTCATAGGAATCCTGACCGGTCATCCATGACCGGTTGTAAAAAATCAATTGAGGTAGGGTCCTAACTCAAGACGAGCTTAGTCGTCCTGCTGCATGATGCGCGGACGCAGACCTTCATTCGGGAAGTTGTTGAGCAAACGCCGTTCGACTTCTTCGGCCATCCAGCGTTCTGGGTAGGCGCCGAGGCGCAGACGATACAGGGTTCGGCCGGGAAACTCGACGGTTTTTAGAAACGGCTTGTAGCCCGCGCGCCGAATCTTGCCCAGCCACTCAAACGCTTGTTCACGCCCATCGGCACGATAGGTTGCCACCTGCACCACCCAGCCAGCCGATTTCTCACCGAGCAAAATCACCTTGCCATCCGCCTTGGCTTTGTTCAGCTTGGCCTGTTCCAGTGCCGCCAGCGCTTCTTGCGCTTCGGAATCGTCCGGCGCGGTTTGCAAAATCAATTGCCACAGCGCCTCGGCGACTTCGGCTTCACCGCTTTGCGCTGCGACGCGGGCTTGATCACGCATCTCGTCCATCGGGTCCACAGGAGTGGGCGCAACCTGGGGTGCCGGCGCCGGTTCCGTCGCGGGCTGAGGTTCCACAGACTTCGTCTCAACCACCGCCGATGGTGTAGGTGCAGAGGACGCTGGAAGAACAGGCGCTGCCTCCACAGGTGCAGAGACCGCAGCCTCGTTCTGTGCTTCCTGGGCAGGAGCCGCTACCACCCTAGGAGCTTCCGATTCTTTCTGCGGCGGCGGTGACGCGACGGACTCAAGCACAGGCTCAGGCACGGAAGGCCGGCTCGGTTGAGGCACGGGTTTCGCTTGCGGCTGCGTTGGGGACTCAACCGGGGGCGCTGATCGATCCCAAGGCATTTTAAGCTCTTGCGCGACACAACCGCTCAGCCCGATGGCTGCAACAACTGAGATCACAAGAATGCGCCTGCCTACCATGTGCCTATTTCTTCCGACTCACCAGTGGATACCGCGTGCTCAGCGAATCCACCGAACCAAGTAATACATCCGCTGGCCCTCCGAAGAGACCGACGGCCCATGCACACGCGCCGCAAACAGATGCTTGTCCGGATCTGCGGCCAAACGCGCCGACTCCTCATCCGCATGCACCGTGACCACATTGGCATGGAAGCGCCCACGCGTTTTGCGTGGCGCATAGACCACGGCGCAGACCTGCTGCAGGGCGGAGGATTCCGGGTCCGGAGAAAATGACATGAAGAGCGAGAAAATTGGTGCCGGTTCACGGACTCGAACCGCGGACCTACTGCTTACAAGGCAGTTGCACTACCAACTGTGCTAAACCGGCGTTTTGAATGAAGCGGAATTGTAGCGGGACAGCCCGCGCAAAACGAGATCTGGCTGGTAAATTAATTGCCAGGGTTGCGCCAGTCGTTGCGGCTCTGAAGACCACTGCTCCATGAGGCCAGGCGCGCCCCCACCATGCACGACGACCCGCCCAAACGACGCGCCGTTTTGCTGCCACAAACGGGCCGCTTCCGCTAAGCCACTGTTGAGCCCGCCCCAAAATAGATGCTGCAACCCGCTGGACACCGCACCCGCAGTGTCGCATCCCGGTGTCAACACCGGATCTGAGACAGCAACATCTTTGAGTGTCGCAATCTGCTCCGTGAGACAGCGTCGCATGAGACGCGCACCCGGCCAAATCCAGCCCCCCAGATGAGTTCCATCGGCCTCAATGAGATCCAGTGTAATGGCCGTACCCAAACTCAAAACTGCCAGGTTTTCTCTTGGAAAACAATCTGTTGCGTCCAATAAGCCAAGCCAGCGATCAATCCCCAAGCGCGCCGGGTCGGCATAGCCAACCGTCAGACCAAAGGCTGTCGCAGGTGTCTCAAGGCTGTGCACATCAACACCGGTTCTCTCGGCCAATTGACGCAAAAATTCCGCCTCTTCTTCCACGCCACGGGTGTTCGCGAGGTAGACCTGTCGCACAGACTGTCCCGCAAAGCGTCCGTTTTCCAGCGCCTGCAGGGGGTGCGCCTCCAGCGCATGCCAAAACTGAGGCCGCTTTTCCGAAGCGCTCGGCAACGGTGCAGATGGAAACAGTCCGTAGTCTGGATGATGCCAAGCCCACTTGAGCTGGCTATTCCCAAGATCGATGAGCAAAGCCCAAGCCTGCATCTCGCTTGGCGCCGCCGCACTCATCCGCGCACCTCAACCGGACGAAGGCGCGTCACATCGCCGCTGTAGACCACACGCTCGGCACCGCCCACCATCAGGCGCAAGCCGCCCTCCGGGTTGAGTCCCAGCGCGATCCCTTCAAACCTGCTCGACTCCAAATCTACGCGAACGGTCTGCGCCTGGTCGCGATGCAAGGCCTCCCAACGCGAAATCCAAGGCGCGAAACCTTGGCTGGCAAACTCCGCGCACGCCGACCGTAACCCCGCAATCAGCCGGGCAACGAGCGCATTGCGCGAAGTCGGTCGCGCCGGATCGATCCATGCCGCCCAACCCGTCCACGGCGCAACCGCTGCATCGCACTCGGATACGGGTTGCTGAGGGGGGGCACGATTGACCCCAAGGCCAATGACGACTCCCTGCTCGTTTCCCGAAATTTGCGTCAATTCAATCAAGATGCCGCCCAATTTGAACTCATTCACCACCAAGTCGTTCGGCCATTTTAATTCCACCGGCGCGGCCCCGGCGCCTCGCAGCGTCTCCGCGGCAACCACCGCGGCCACCAGCCCCAGCCCGCTCAATACCTGCGTCGGTCGATCAAACGCCCAAAATAGGGAAAGATAGACGCCTCCACCCGACGGCGAAACCCAGGTCCGACCGCGTCGACCACGCCCCTGGGTCTGCGCCTCAGCGAGACAGACTGCCCCGTTGCTCAGCTCCACTTCCGTTTCAAATGCGCGGGCGCGCTGTAACAGCCACGCATTGGTCGAAGGCAACTGCGGAAAAATATCGATGGATGAAGATTGCGCGAAATCGCCGCCAATTTTCGAAAGTTCGGCCGATATCGCCGCATGATCAAGCGCTTCCATCTCGACCACAGCAACCTTTTCAGAGACGCCTAACCGACCACTTCGCCGAGACGCTGTGTCAGCCAGGCATTCTCACGATAGTCGACCGGGCAGTCGATGACGCTCACACCTGGCTCCTCGAGGGCCTGCGCCAACACCGCTTGCAGTTGCTCAGCGCGCCCAATGCGATAGCCATGTGCACCAAAGGATTCAGCAAGCTGCACAAAATCAGGATTCCCAAAGTGCACATGCGCCGGCCGGCCAAACTGATTCAGTTGCTTCCATTCAATCAAGCCATAACCGCCATCGTTCCAAATCAGAACCACCAGCGACAAGTTGAGACGCACGGCAGTCTCCAGCTCCTGCACATTCATCAGAAAGCCCGCATCACCGGTGACCGCGACGGCGCGCTGCTGTGGACGCGCGAGACAGGCCGCGATCGCGCCCGGCAAGGCAATACCCATCGCGGCAAAGCCATTGGAGATGATGCAAGTATTGGGAAACTCGGCCCGGAAGGTGCGTGCCATCCACATCTTGTGTGCACCCACATCCGAGATCGCGATGTCCTCCAAATGCATTGCGGTACGCAAATCCCACACGATCTTTTGCGGCTTCATCGGCATACTGAGATCGCTTGAGAAATGCTGCATCTGCTCGATCAGAAACTCTCGCATCGGACGCGCCGGATCCACGGTTCGCGCCGCAACTCGGGTGGCAATGCGCTGCAAACTGTAGCGAATGTCGCCCAATACGCTGACATCGACGTTATAGCTCGCATCCACCTCGGCCGCCGCAGCATGAATGTGCACGATGCGACATTCGCGCCCGGGATTCCACAAATACGGATGCCACTCCACCAAGTCAAAACCGACCGCGATAATGAGGTCGGCCTTATCAAATCCGAAATTCTCAAAGTCGTTTTTCTGCAGCCCCGCGCTGCCCAGCGCCATCGGGTGCTTGAAGGGGATTACACCCTTGGCCATGAAGGTGTTCGCGACTGGGATGCGCAGATCGCGGGCGAAGTCGGCCAGGGCCAGATGCGCTTGCGTCCGCACCACACCATGCCCAGCCAAGATCATCGGATTCTGCGAACGGCTAATCAGAGCGGCGGCGGCCAAAATCTGCTCTTCTGGCGGCTCGGGCACCGGCGGGTTGTGCACTGGCAAGGGTGCCTCGTCCGTTTCCATCTCGGCGACGTTTTCTGGAAACTCAATGAAGGATGCGCCGGGTTTCTCCGTCACGGCCAACTTGAAGGCCTTGCGCACCACCTCCGGCACGATTTCAGGCTCCAACACGCGGGTCGAATACTTGCTGACCGGCTCAAACAAGCGCACCAAATCGAGCACCTGGTGCGACTCTTTATGGAGCCGCGTGGTCGCCGCCTGTCCCGCAATGGCCACGATTGGCGCGTGGTCCATATTGGCATCGGCGACCCCGGTCAGCAGATTCGTCGCGCCCGGACCCAGCGTCGCCATGCACACACCGGGACGTCCGGTAAGACGGCCATAGACATCCGCCATAAAGGCCGCGCCCTGCTCATGTCGCACCGTGATGAACTCGATGTGCGAGTCCAGCAAGGCATCCATTAGATCTAGGTTTTCTTCGCCCGGAATCCCGAAGACGTATTCAACGCCCTCGTTTTCGAGACAGCGGATGAACAGCTGCGCCGCGTTCACTCGGCAGCGCCCGACTCTTTCGCCACCAGATATTCGATGACCTTGATCAGGTTTTCATAACTCCCCGCACTACTGCCATCGGTCAGGTATTTGCCCTGCACAAGGATCGTGGGCACACCCTGAATGCCGCTGCGCTGGGTGAACTGTTCGGCACGACGCAGCTTGCCGCGGACCGCAAACGAGTCCCAGGCCTGATTGAAATCGGTTTCACTTAGGCCTTGCTGAGCAAACAGCTTCGCAATCGCGGCACGATCACTTGCTAACGCACGGTTGCCACTCACATGAATTCCATCAAATAGCGCGTGGTGGATTTGTGGCAACACCCCCAACGCCTCGGCGGCGTAGAACGCTTGCGCAGCCGGCGCCCAACGTGGGCTTAGGACCGCAGGCTGCTGACGAAAGCGCAGTGCTGCCGGCGCGTTGGGCAACCATTTCTGCAAATAAGGCTCGAGGCGGAAACAATGAGGGCAGCCATACCAAAACAACTCCAAGACCTCGACTTCGCCCGGCGCTGTTGTCACCGGAATCGGGGTTTCGAGGCGATGATAATCAACGCCTTCAAAGAAATAGTCGGCATGTGCAGCCAGTGGCAAACACAGCAAAAAACCAATCAGCGCGCGACGCAAGGTCTGAATCATGTGCGAAAATCCTTCGTGAAGCGACTCATAAAATCGTTGTTCTGGCGCAGCATGCTACCGCAATCTCTGTGCCGAATGCGCACACCGGAGACCCCCCATGGCACGCGACCGCAAAGAGCTCGAACACTTTCTCTCCCAGCAGTATCTGGCGCAATCACTGACGCTCGCCGAGATCGGCACACTGTTGGAGTACACCGAATGCGTCGAGTTCAACAAAGATGATCTGGTCGCCGATGTTGGCGAGGTTGGCGAAGCCCTGTTCTTCGTCCTATCTGGCGAGGTCACCCTGTTTCATGTCTCCGGCAAAAACGAGGTCGAGGTCGGACGCATGCTCGCCGGCGAACTGATGGGCGAAATGTCGTTCTTCGACCGCGAGCCGCGCTCAGCACGCCTGAAGGCACGCAAGAAACAAACTGAAGTACTGCGCATGAGCCGCGCAATGTACAAGCGCCTTCGCGTTGAACACCCCTACATTGCTGTGAACGTGCTCGAGCAAGCCATCATCAGCCTCGATCACCTTGTCCGCCGCATGGGCAAGAGTGCCGCGAACCTTTCAGGCTATCTGTTCGGTAGCGGTGGCCGCTACTGAGAACCGTGCGCCTTTTCAGACAATAAAAAACCGGGCCGAAGCCCGGTTTTTTATTGCATCACAGAACCGATCAATAAAGACCTTCGATGAAGGTCGCAACGGCTTCCATGTCCGCATCCGTCATACGCATTGCAATATTACGCATCATGGCATTCGGATCGTTGGCGCGATCGTTAAGCTTGAAGTTACGCAGCTGTGCAACGGTGTATGCCGCATGCTGGCCCGCCAAGGACGGGAACTTGGCTGCTGGATTGCCGTTGCCTTTGGCGCCATGGCAGCTCATGCACGCAGTAATGCCCTGCGCCTGGTCGCCACCACGGTAGATCTTGGCACCACGCTCCACCAGCTTGCGCTTAGCCACACCACCGCTGGTCTTTTGCGAAGCGAAATAGACCGAGAGGTCGGCCATATCTTGCTTGCTCAAAGGACCCGCCATCGCCTGCATGGTTGCATTGACGCGCTTGCCTTCCTTGAACTCAGTCAGCTGTTTCACGAGATAGCTCGCATTCTGACCNGCCAATTTCGGATTGACCGCATCCNTGCTGTTGCCATCGGCACCATGACACGCCGCACAAGCCGCAGCCTTTTCCTTACCCGCAGCAACATCACCAACCGGAGCAGCCATGCTCGGCGTTGAAAACAAACCCGCAGCCAAAGCTAGGGCAACAACATGACGACGATTCATGGGTACGTCCTTTTCTTGCAATTCAACAGGCGTGCAATGGCACGCAACTCAGCCAACAGCAACGAACTTACTTGCTCTTGGAAACGATGTAGTCAACTGCCGCTTTCACATCAGCGTCAGCCAAATTCTTCTGTCCACCCTTGGCCGCCATCGCGGTACCCGGGATACCATTGACCCCACTGTTGTACAGTGCGTCCATGCCCTTAGCGATGCGTGGAGCCCAGGCCGCTTTATCACCGAGCTTCGGTGCGCCAGCTGCGCCGGTCATGTGGCAGGCCATGCATGCTTTCATGTAAGTGGCTTCACCATTGGCCGATGCAATGGCAGGAACCGACAGTGCTGCTGCTGCAGCGATCAGAATCATCTTGTTCATAAATGCACTCCGTTTGCTTCGAATGAGAGAGATGACGAAAATCCTACTGATCGTTGCGCGTCTTCTTATGAGCCGCTACAGCGTTCGCCCGTCCTTAGGGGGCGCATCAGTATATCCACGACTACTTATTGCGCCAAAAGCTAAAACCCAGATGTCCCTGATGGGCCCATACAGCAATTCTTTTCTCACACGAACCACTCACGCGAGCCCTGCATGTCGAACGACACCTCCCTGATTGCCCGCAGCTCGCGCTACCACGCGGCGGAATTCCTTAAAAGCGCCAGCCGCCTGCAAGAATGTGGACCGGATTTGGGCGCTGAAGTTGCCTTTGCCGGGCGCTCCAATGCCGGCAAGTCCAGCGCCTTGAACGTAATTACGGGGATTCGCGGCCTCGCCCGCACCAGCAAAACCCCCGGCCGCACTCAGCTGATCAATCTGTTCACGCTGGATGAAACGCATCGCCTGGTCGACCTTCCGGGCTATGGTTATGCCAAGGTGCCACTGGAAATGCGCAAGGCGTGGGAAGCCAATATGGCCGAGTACCTGCAACAACGCAGCGCACTCAAAGGGGTGGTCGTGGTGATGGATGTGCGCCGCCCGCTCACCGAAGGCGATCGCGTCATGCTGGACTGGGCAAAGTGGGCCAAGTTGCGCATACACATCTTGCTCACCAAGGCCGACAAGCTGAGTCGCGGCGCGGCATCAAGCAGCCTACAAAAAACTCGTAACGCCCTAAAGACGGATTACCCCGGAACGACTGTGCAATTGTTTTCCGCACTCAAACAAACTGGCATCGAAGAGATTCATGCTGTGCTCGATGCCTGGCTGGAATGGCCGCACGCGGAACCCTAAAACGAACCTGCAGGCGGAACTCAGTGCGCTTCGTCCCAATTTGCACCCACACCCACACCGACCTCCAAAGGCACCTTTAATTCGGCAGCTGCTTGCATGCGTTGGGTAACACCTGCGATCAATGCGTCGACATCCTGCGCTGCAACTTCAAACACCAGCTCGTCATGCACCTGTAGCACCATGCGCGCGGTAAGCTGCGTATTTGCATCGTAGAGCCAGCGATCGACAGCAAGCATTGCGCGCTTGATGATGTCCGCTGCCGTACCCTGCATTGGCGCATTGATCGCCGTACGCTCCGCGTACTGACGGCGCTGCGCGTTACGCGCGTTAATTTCCGGCAAGTACAACCGACGACCAAACACGGTCTCAACATAACCTTGCGCACGCGCTTGCTCTCGAGTGCGATCCATAAATTCGCGCACACCAGGGTAGCGCTGGAAATAGAGATTCACATAGTCCTGCGCTTCGGCCCGGCCAATGTTGAGCTGCCTGGCTAACCCAAATGCAGACATGCCATAGATCAGGCCAAAGTTAATCGCCTTGGCACTGCGGCGTTGATCACTGGTCACCACTTCGGGGGCAACCCCAAACACCTCAGCCGCGTTGCACGATGCACGTCATCGCCCTGATTAAACGCATGCAACAAACCTTCATCTTCCGAAAGATGCGCCATGATGCGCAATTCAATCTGCGAATAATCTGCCGAAACCATACGCATGCCCTGAGGGGCAACAAACGCTTGGCGAATACGGCGCCCTTCTTCCGTACGGATTGGGATGTTCTGAAGGTTTGGATCCGATGACGACAAACGCCCGGTTGCGGTCACGGCCTGATGAAACGAAGTATGTACACGCCCGGTCTTAGGATGAATCTGTTCCGGCAAACGATCGGCATAGGTGCTTTTCAGCTTGCTCAATCCACGCTGCTCCAGAATCAAACCGGGCAACGGCGACTGTTCGCTGTGTTCTTCCGCGAGTTGCTCTAAAACCTCTTCCGCAGTTGAAGGTTGGCCCTTTGGCGTTTTCTTCAACACCGGAAGACCTAGCTGGTCGAATAAGATTTCTTGCAGTTGTTTGGGTGAAGACAAATTGAAGACTTGGCCGGCCGCTTCATGCGCCTTCATCTCCAACTCAACCAAACGCTGACCCAACACTGCACTTTGTTCTTGCAAATGTTGTGCATCCACCAAGATGCCGATGCGCTCCATACGTGACAACACCGGAATCAACGGTAACTCAATCTCGCGATAGACCTGCTCTAAGCGTGGCGCACTCCGTAGGTGCGGCGCTAGTTGCGCATGCAAAGCCAGCGTTGCCCATGCATCTTCTGCGGCATAGGGTGCCGCTTGCTCTAAGGCAATCTGATTGAAGGTCAGCTGGTTCTTCCCTTTTCCCGCGACATCTTCGAACGCCACCATCGCGTGGTGGAGATACTTCGTAGCCAGCGAATCCAGATCATGCCGTGTCGCGGTGCTATCCAACACGTAGGATTCCAGCATCGTGTCTTCGGCAATGCCGCGTAACGCAATGCCATGATTGGCCAACACGCCCATGTCATACTTCAGGTTTTGCCCGACCTTCCTTGGCTCAGGATCTTCAAATAACGGCTTCAACTGCGCCAAGGTTTCGTCGCGCGCCAGCTGCACATCGACTAACTCAGCATCATGCGCAAGCGGCAGATAGGCCGGCAGCTGACCTTCAATCGCGAATGACAAACCCACAATCTGTGCTTCCAAGCCATCCAGGCTCGTCGTTTCGGTATCGACCGCCCAACGCTCGGCTTTTTGCAACCGCTCAATCCATTGTGCGAGCGAGGTTTCGGTTTGAATCACTTCAATCTGAGCTGGATCGAACACAGGGATCGGTGGCAGCGCCACCTTCGTTGCGTCAGCATTTGCCGTAGATGCATCGATTTGATTGGGCGCAGATTTAGATGCTTCGCTCTGACTCGACGTCGGCGCCGCATCGCCACCACTCAGCTCGCGCAGCCACGTCTTAAACTCGAGTCGGGCAAACCACGTCCGCAACGCCTCCGCATCGGGTTCGGCTTGTTGGAGTGCGTCAATCTTTTCAGGAATCGGCACATCACAACGAATCGTGACCAACTGTTTCGACAGTGGCAGGTGATCCAGTGCTGTTCGCAGGTTTTCACCAATCTTGCCTTTGAATGAATCGGCGCCCTGCATGATGGCATCGAGGCTCTCATGTTCAGCCAACCACTTCGCAGCGGTCTTGGGGCCCACCTTGTCGACCCCAGGCACGTTGTCAACGCTGTCGCCGACCAAGGTCAGGTAATCAATGATCTGATCTGGGCGTACGCCAAACTTCGCAAACACGCCCTCCGCATCCATCACCGTATTCGTCATGGTGTTGACCAAGGTGATGTGCGGGCCGACCAGCTGCGCCATGTCCTTGTCACCGGTCGAGATCAACACTTCATGCCCGCCACTGCGGCCCTGTGTAGCCAAGGTGCCAATCACATCGTCCGCCTCAAAGCCGGGCTCGATGATCAGCGGCAGGCCCATAGCGCGAATGACGTCGAGCAAGGGCTCGATCTGCTCACGCAAATCGTCCGGCATCGGCGGACGGTGTGCCTTGTATTCAGGATAAAGGTCGTCGCGAAAGGTCTTTCCTGGAGGATCGAATACGACCACCACCTGCGCGCCTGGATAGTCACGATGTAGGCGGCGCAACATGTTGACCACACCATAGATCGCGCCCGTGGCCTCGCCATGGGCGTTGGTGAGCGGCGGCAGCGCGTGATAGGCCCGAAATAGATAAGAAGAGCCATCCACCAAAATGTAATCCGGTTTCATCAGCAAGCCCGCTCGTGTTCTCGTATCATTCGCTCTCGAAACCCCTGCATTCTGGAAATTCGTATGTCTCGCACCGCTCGCGTATTTGCCCCGATGACTCGCGCCACCCTACTGGCCAGCAGCGTGCTGTTCAGTGGCTTGGTTGCTGCGCAATTTGCGCCGGCGCCGATTCCACCCATTCCGGAACCGATGGCACCGAGTGCGCCGCAGGACGCACCGCCACCACCGCAACAGGAACAGATTGAGCCGGAAGTTACCATCGTGGAGCGGCCCAACTATACCGCCGAGGAATACCGCATCAACGGTCGTCTGTTCAAAGTGAAGATTACGCCGACCTCCGGTCCGTCGTATTACCTGATCGATATGGATGGCGACGGCGCGCTGGAAACCCGCCGGCACGAAGCCGACAACCTGCAGGTTCCGCACTGGATTCTGTTCCGCTGGTAACCCCATCTGCGCATCGCGCAGCCCTGCACTCTGAATTTCTTGTATGTCGGTCTACACCGTCGTCGATCACGCGGCCCTCGAGGGCTTTCTCGCTGAGCATGCGCTCGGGCGCCTAGTCGCGTTCGAAGGGATTGCGGCCGGCATCACCAACACCAACTATTTCGTCGATACCGAGCGCGGACGCTACGTCCTCACCTTGTTCGAACACGAGCGCGCTGAGGACCTACCCTGGTTCTTACACGTCATGGCGTTTATGGCCGAGCATGCCGTGCCCAGCGCACATCCCATTGCCGATCGTAGCGGAACCTATCTCGGAGAGCTCGCCAACAAACCCGCGGCGCTCGTCCACTGCCTGCGTGGCAGTGACGTCGATGGCCCCAGCCTGCAACAAATCGAAACCTTTGGCGCCGTGCTCGGGCACATGCATCGTCATTCAGAGAACTATGCGCCACAGCGTCGCAATGGTCGTGCGCTGGACTGGGCCGCCCATGCCCTGCCGCAACTCAAGGGCGTCATGCCCGCAGCGGATCATGCCTTCCTTGCCGCAGAAATCGTGGACCTGCACCAACGCCTACCCGTCGATTTGAACGGCGGGGACTTACCGAGCGGCGTCATTCATGCGGATTTGTTTCGCGACAACGTCCTGTTCGATGGCGAACGCCTTAGCGGCATCATCGACTTTTATTACGCCTGCAATGGCATTTTGCTGTACGACGTAGCAATTGCCGCCAATGACTGGTGCGTGCGCGCAGATGGCCGTTTCGAACCCACTAAGCTGCGAGCGCTGCTGCACGGCTATCAACGCGAACGCAAACCCAATGCCGACGAGCGCGCCGCGTGGCCACACCTCTTGCGTGCAGGCGGCGTGCGTTTCTGGACCTCACGCCTGTTGGATCATCATTTCCCACGCGACGGGGAAATGACCCACACCAAGAACCCCGATGCGTTCCGCGCCATCCTGCGCGACCGCAGCGAACACACCTCAAGCTACGCCACACACTGGGATTCTTAGCCCTTGATCGGGTCGATTCAGGTCGGTCGATTTCCGTTTTTTAGGGGCGTGGACCGACAAGACGTCGGCCCACAAACGTGCCAAGGATGCCCTTGAGCGACCCGAAAACCGAAACGGTTGCCCTAAGCATCAAAAATCAGACATCTGATCAAGAGGTTATGCGCACTTCCGCGGACACATCTGATAAGTTCCAGAAAAGACCCAACTACACTATAGGGAATTTACCGTTGTCCACATTTCCTGTGGATAAGCCTGTGGAGAACTGGACCGGTCAACGAATTTGCAAGACAAAAAACATCACGGCCGCACATTGCATAAAAATTACGCAACGATGACAGGCATCAATAAATCAATGAGTTAGCGTGTTTTATGAGCTACTGAATTTCATAGATTCAATTGATCAATTTAATTTCTTAATGAAAGAGTCCACTAATTTCCTTGTGCATAAGTCTGTGGATCCTGATGTCGCGACCGGCCCCAAACCACCACGGACACGCTCTGCAAGCGCTTGTTCTACAAAGTCCTGTTGCCCTGAACGGAAAAAAACCAAGGAATTCGCCCGTGTCGACTGAATTCTTTCAACCATTGTGCGAGCAGATCTCAGAATCAAAAATAATTAAATACGAAGTAAATACTTACTCATCTATTCCCGGTGGGGACATCAATCGCGCCTGGAGGCTCGCGCTCACCGATCCGCATGGCACTACGACGTTGTTCTTTGTCAAACAAAACCAGGCGGCACGTACCGAAATGTTTGCAGCCGAAGCCGAGGGTCTCGCCGAACTGGCACACAACTCGACGCTGCGTATTCCCCAGGTCATCGCGCAGGGCATCATCGGGGCCTCCGCCTACCTCGTGCTTGAGCACATTCAGCTGGAACGCGGGCAACCTGCAACGGCCATCCAACTCGGGCATGGACTCGCCGCCCAGCATCGCCTCACCGCGAAGCGCTTCGGCTGGCAACGCGACAACACCCTCGGCAGTACCGTCCAGCCCAACCCCTGGACGACGGAGTGGGTCGAGTTTTATCGAGATCAGCGCCTCGGGTTTCAGTTGCGTCTCGCACAACGTAACGGCGCAGCCAGCACGCTGTTACGTGCTGGCGAACAACTGCAAGAAGCCTTACCGCACTTCTTTACCGACTACACACCACAGCCATCGCTGCTGCATGGCGACCTGTGGGGTGGCAATTGGGGCGCGGATGAAAACGGGGTGCCGGTACTGTTCGATCCGGCGGTGTATTACGGCGATCGCGAGGCCGATCTCGCCATGACCGAATTGTTTGGCGGCTTTCCGTCGGATTTCTATGCCGCCTACAACGAGGCGTTTCCGCTCGACCCCGGCTATCGTCAGCGCAAGGATCTCTACAACCTCTATCACATCCTCAACCATTTCAATTTGTTCGGCGGTGGCTATGCCGACCAAGCGTTGCGCATGACCGAGCGACTGCTTGCCGCCGTTCGCTAACGCTCACCCTCCGACCTTATAAACCCCGGCCATCCCCCCATCGAAAGGCTCGTGTAGCCGTCTACCCTGCAATTTCCGCATAATCCGGCGACTTTTGATCACTCATGACCCAGTTAGGAGCGGAATATGCGAGTAATCCTTCTTGGCGGTCCGGGCGCAGGTAAGGGCACCCAGGCCAACTTCATCAAAGAACGCTACAACATCCCGCAGATCTCTACCGGTGACATGCTGCGCGCACACGTCAAGGCCGGCTCAGAGCTCGGTGTTGCTGCGAAGAAGATCATGGATGCCGGCGGACTGGTTTCCGACGACATCATCATGGGCATGGTCAAAGAGCGCGTGAAGGAAGCGGATTGCGCCAACGGCTACCTGTTCGACGGTTTCCCGCGCACCATCCCACAGGCTGATGCCCTCAAGGCTGCCGGTATCGCGATTGATGCGGTCGTTGAAATTGACGTACCGGATGGGGAAATCGTGAAGCGCATGTCCGGTCGTCGCGTCCACGTGGCTTCAGGTCGTACCTACCACGTGGTGTTCAATCCACCGAAGGTGGAAGGCAAGGACGACGTGACCGGTGAAGATCTGATCCAGCGTGATGACGATCAGGAAGACACCGTATTGGCACGCCTCAAGGTCTACCACGATCAGACCGAGCCGCTGATCGACTTCTACAGCAAGGAAGCGAATGCCGGTGGCTGCACCTACGTGAAGGTCAATGGCGTGGGCGGTGTCGACGACATCACCAAGCAGATCTTCGATGGTCTGGATGCCGTCAAGGGTTAAGTCCTTCACGCTTCGGAAAAGACCCGGCTTCAGCCGGGTTTTTTTATGGGCCCGATCAATCCTGACTAAAACGATTGGTTGTTATGCTGTGTAACACTCTCACAATTTGCATCGCGCTTTCGTCGGCGTATCCTACGCAGCCTATGCATGAGTTCGTTCGCCCCCTGCACGCCGTTCAAACCAGCTGGTATTTGCTCATGAGCAAGCCACGCGATGAAGAGCGGGCGCTTTTAAATCTGCAGGACCAAGGCTATACCGTGTATCTACCGCGCGTGCTGCGCGAACGCCGCAAGGCCGGCAACCGCAAGTCGGGCGTTGAGCCTTTGTTCCCGCGCTACCTGTTCGTTCGTCTCAACGATGAAATGAATTGGGCGCCGATTCGTTCAACCCCCGGCGTGAGTGGCTTAGTTGCCTTCGGGAACCGTGAACGCTCCTACATTCCCTGTCCCAATGGCATGGTCGAAGCGATTCAAGCACAGGAAAACAATCAGGGCCTGCACCAACCGCAATCGCTCGATTTCCAGAAGGGCGACAAGGTACGCATCACCACGGGCCCTTTCCATGACTTGGAAGGCGTATTCCTAATGGATGACGGCATTGATCGTGCACTCGTCCTGCTCCACTTCCTCGGCAATCAGCGCGCAGTCCCGGTCGAAGCCTTTCGACTCTCGCGTGTGATGTAACGCGCTGCAACAATCGCCACCCCCCAATCTAAAAAACCCGGCATTGCCGGGTTTTTTTTGCGCCCAATCGATACAGTTATGCGTGATAAGGCCGACTCAGTTCATGCACCGCGTCGACAAACACACCGGCGTTTTCGGGCTGCACATCTTTATGAATGCCATGACCAAGATTAAACACATGGCCATTGCCCGCGCCAAAGCCCGCAAGGATGTCACCCACTTCCTGACGAATGCGCTCCGGCGTGCCATACAACACCGCTGGATCCATATTGCCTTGCAAAGCAACCTGATCGCCAACACGCGCACGCGCCTGTGCAATGTCGACGGTCCAATCCAGACCGAGGGCATCCGCGCCGCTCTCTGCCTGTGCTTCCAGCCATAAGCCACCGCCCTTGGTAAACAGGATCACCGGCACCTTGCGGCCGTCCGCCTCACGTGTCAGCCCGGAAATGATCCGCGTCATATAGTCGAGCGAGAACTCGCGATAGGCACGATGCGACAACGCGCCACCCCAGCTATCAAACAACATGACCGCTTGCGCGCCCGCAGCGATCTGCGCATTGAGATAGGCCGTTACGCTATCGGCTGTCACTGACAAGATGTCATGCAACAACTTCGGCTCGGAATACATCAAGGTTTTGGTGCGGTCATACTCCTTGCTCGACTTGCCCTCAACCATGTAGGTCGCCAACGTCCACGGACTGCCCGAGAACCCAATCAAGGGCACGCGACCATTCAAAGCACCACGGATGGTGCGCACCGCATTCATCACATACTGCAGTTCGCCTTCCGGATCGGGCACAAACAATTTCTTAATGTCCGCAGCACTGCGCAGCGGACGCTCGAAATGCGGGCCTTCGCCTTCAGCGAAGTACAGGCCCAAGCCCATGGCATCCGGAACCGTGAGAATGTCAGAGAACAAAATCGCCGCATCCAATGGATAGCGCTCTAGCGGCTGCAAGGTCACCTCACAAGCCAGCTCGGCGTTCTTGCACAAGTCCATGAAGCTACCGGCCTTGGCGCGCGTGGCGCGATATTCCGGTAGATAACGACCGGCTTGGCGCATCATCCAGACAGGGGTGACATCCACGGGCTCATGATTAAGCGCGCGCAGGAAACGGTCGTTTTGAAGTGGGGTCATACGCGGCTCATTCTACCAGCTTAAGGAGTCGTCCCGGCTCGACTTCGCCATCGGGCCAACGCTGATTCATGAGCTGGAGTTCGTCCGCGCTCGCGAGTCCGTTGCGGGCAGCGAGGCTCTCCCAGGTATCACCCACCTGCGCTTCGTAGAGCGTGATGCGCAGACCGCGTGCCAAGGCATCTTCCTCGCGCGTGAGGCGACGCAGCGTCTGTGGCGCCTTGGTCAAGGCTTCGGTGTACTGCTCGGGTGACTCTGGATCGGATGCACCGAGCAGTACATACGCACGCTCGCTACGACCCTGGTCGAGATACACCACACTGACCCAACCCTCGCGGCGCTCGCCATCGACCTTGATTGTGGCGCGGGCGGTATGGCCTTGCGCATCCGGCGTGCGCCAATCTTCGCCATCGCTGGTTTTGAGTTTAAGCCGGGTGGTAACGAAGGTTGCCGGATCAATCCGCTTGTTACGGTCTTGTACGGTCAGTTGCAAATCACCCTTGCCATCGGGCGCCTTCGCCAACACGCGATCGGTACGATTTTCAATCCGCCAGCCTTCGGGAAACTCTAGGGCCAGATCCAGCTCGGCATGATAGAAACGGTTACCGCGCACCACGCC
>JGI10211J34971_10000349_pt1 | contig 37097 bp, 63 predicted proteins | sample Etolagsediment_FD_34971 | JGI IMG/M metagenome (IMG submission 34971)
CCCGACCTGATTACCCGCCATTAAGAGACGCTCGCGGAAGGTGGCCCCCGCTTTGTGAAAGGCGTATTGCTTCGGGTAGGGCGCGTAGCGCAGGAGTTTATTTCTCCTGCGCCCGCGTACTACCTCGCGAAGAAGCTCTACCTTTCTTTCAAGTCCCGCCAATTATTGTCCGAAGGCGGTCACTTGGGCCGAAGACGTTCCCGCTGTCACGACGTGAACCGTGAGCGAGCGAGCGCGAACCGGCAAAACGTGGCATTTCGCATCCGTACCGTCACCCCCGCCGAAAACCGGGATTGCGGACCCGGCAAGAATGCCGGTCGAACCGTCGATAAAGACCGAGGAGCTGGTCGCTGCGACCGTTCCCAGGCGAACATACATCAGGGCCGAATCGTCATCCAGGCACACTCGGACGGCCTTGGAATCGTAACCCCACGAAAAGGAAGTTTGCGTTGCCGAATCTGCGGGAACGTAATCGCCATTTGCGCGACCATAAGGCGTGTCGGGATATTCGTCGGCCACCGCCGGAAACGCGAACAGAAAGACGGCAAACACCGCCATAAGAGCTTTCTTCATAGTAATCTCCGTTAAAAGCCGCCATGCGGCGTTAGGGTTTAGACCCCCGCATGTTTCGGCGGGAGTCAATCTTGGTTCTGACCGACGCCGGAACCTTCGCCTTGGTTGCGTTCCCTTGGGAACGGGTTAAAACTCCCACCGCAACCAAATCTTCAACCAAATTATCAAACGCTTCCATCGCATCTTCCGCAACGCGCGCCATTAAGCGGTCAGATTCGCCTAAACGCGAATCTATCAGCGCACGCCGCTCCCCCACATCGAGAGAAACCGCCGCGCGTGTAATTGTGACCGACAATCCGTCAATCTTTATCTGTTCCGGCCCCAATCTCTCCGTGTCCGGATCAAACACGGCGTCATTCACCGTCGCTTCCGTCAAATAATAACGGTCCAGACCATCCGGGAGAAATTCTGGGACATTAACCCGCGTATGAAAGCTGCGAGTGCCGGGACACGGCACGCGATCCGGCACGGAATTCCACCGCTGCAACAATTCACCCGTTTGCGTGTCCAGAAGAACAATCATTGAAGCGCCTTCACGGTCAAGCTCGAAAAACCGTTGTTTTTCACGATAAAAGCGAAAAAATCGTTTCCGTTTGTCGTATCGAACGAATCCCCGTCAACCAGAGTAAAACCGGATGTCGTGATCGTACCCGCAAAAGCGTTATTCGTGTACTGTACGATAATCGTGCAATCATTAGTCGGCGGGGCCAGCGTATGAGCGCCGCCATTAACCGCTTTTTGCAAATTCCCGTCCGCCTCGTCCGGCGTATACGTCCCGGTGGACTTCGTGCCGGCATCGTGAACCGTCCCGGCAAAGCCCGCCGTCAAAACGTCCGCCGTATCGGCCTTTAGAATATCCGCATCGAACGCTTGAACGTCGACGCCAATCGCAAGGCCCACCGTCGCGCGGAACGTGGCGCCGCTTTCAAGGCCCATCGTACCCGCGCCCGTCCCGACAATCACATCCCCATCAGCAACAGCCGAGGCGTCGAATTCCAACCCGCCCACTTCATGCGTCAAAAAACCAGACGCGCCACCCGTTAGGGCGGAAGCCCGGATCGCCATCGTACCCGCGCCCGTCCCGACCAAAAGACCGCCATCCGCAATCGCGGAAATATCGGCCTCAATTCCGCCGTTCTCGTGTTTCAACGCCCCTGTCGACGACGTAAACGCCGCCAACGCAACGGGATCGGTCGTGCCGTCGCCAATTACAACCTCACCGTCGGCCAAAACCGACATCGCAGTAACCGCGCCAGTGCCGGAACCAAGTAAAATGCCGCCGTCCGTCAACGTCGCCACGCCCGTCCCGCCCTCAGAAACCGGAACGGGGAAAGATGACGGCGTTAAGCCCTGTAATTCTTCAATGTCGGCCTTGGCGGCGGCAAAACCCGCCTGCAAGTTGGCCTTGTCTATCGCGCGGCCATCTTTTGTCATATCCCCGGCAAGGGTCGGATCAATCGTGCTAACCATTTAACAACCTCGACGCCGATTTGACCAAGGACGGGCGGCGCTCCAATATCCCGTCAATTCCCCAAAACGCCGAACCCCCATAATTCGCCAAGATCGGCCCCTCAATATCCGTAAACGTCGAATTGTCCGAGAAACGCGCATAGTCATTCGTCGCGTAATGCCCCCCAATAGGGCCGGGAACCTCCAGCATCGTCGTAATGTCGGCCATTATCGGGCAAACAATACCGTATAGGAACAAGCCGTAGATACCGTCGCACTCGCACCAAGCGAATGAATCCGAACACGCGCTTGGAACTGACCATCCTGCGGCAAACGCAAGGGATACGAAGTCGCCCCGACCGAACCATCCGCGCGCGGGTTCAAATCAAACGCAATGTCATCCGAACAATTGTTCTGGATAAACACCCAATCCGCCCGACCATACGGAACCGCGACAACCGACGTTGAATCACCCGAAATCGTCAAATCAGGCGTAGACGGCAAGGGACTCAACACCTGAGCGCCAGCCGGAAAAGCCAATAAAACCACCGCGCAAAGAGACAGAAACCCACCGCGCATTAATTCAAGTACATTCATTTTTCAATCACCCGATTATTCTAAGGTTACGCCGTTGCGCTCCAATAGCTTCATGCGGTCTAAAACGTCCTGATCCCAAGTGACGTAGTTATAGGTCCCGTCACCTACATCACGGCTCATACCGTCGAGGTATTTCAGTCCGGGGATGCCCAAAAACCTAGCGGTCTTAGATGCCGCCTCTTTGCTGCCCTCTGTTTTATACCAAAGTGCCATAATGTCTTTGCCGCGAATATCTCCAAGCGGGTCACTGGACACATAACCGCCGAGCTTCCCCGTTTTATTTATTATTTCACTAGCAAGTTGGGCGTCCGAAAACCCCATTAGGTCCTGATAGTCCTTAATCGCCCGCTTTACATTCTCCGGCTGCTCACCCAGCGGTTTATCCCAATCGAGATAGCGGGCTATATCTTCGTCGGGAAGGTCGTGCTTATAGAGGTGCCCCGCCGATTCTCTTATCTTCCCGTCAACAATATCCTTAATGATTTGCCCAGACGGAGACTCGTCAATAAAAAGGGGAAGTTCATCCGGGTTAGCCTTTTGATAGTTAAGCCATCCCCTGGCTATTTGCTCGGCGGCATCGTTTGGAATCCCATACTTTTTTGCGTCCACACCCTCTACCATCCCGCGAGAAAGCGTGTCCCGGTATATCTCGCCCACTTCACGGCTGCCCGCATCATATCGCCCCCAACCATAGGCCGTAGCCCCCTCACCCTTGCCAACGTGCTGCAAGCTCTCCGCAGCCCCCTTGGGGCCGTACTTGTGAGGACCGCCCTGCCATACGTTCGCGCCCAACACCGCACCTCGCGGCGCACCCTTGCCAAGCGCATTCACGCCCATGCCGCCCGCCATCCAATCAAGACCGAACTCCGCCGCGTCTCGAGGGGTCGCCCGGTACCCCTTCGCCGCCGCGCCAGGAAGCAAAGCACTCTTCAATATATCAACCAACAATTCAGGCGCACCAAAGGCACGCTCGCCCGACCTCATCCGAACCAACGGCAAAAAACTAGCCCGCCTCGCAACATCCGGGTCCAACACCATGCGGAGAATGTCAGAACGCGGGTCTACGCCGGCCAACAACCCAACCAATCATGCATAACATCAATCCAACTGGCTCTCGTTCAAGGAAACCCGAACCACACGGCGAACACGACACGCCAATTGATACAAATCAACACGACTCAGGTAGGCAAATCTTGCCGGGTCACTCACGCAAGACCTACCACACCATACCCGCGAACGACACACTGGGCAATTTTTGCCTAGTCGCAAGAAAACCCCCGGTTATTTTTAAGCTGAGGGTCAGATGGGGGATATAGCCCCCGCACCCAACCCCCGAGGGGGGTCCCCCACCCCTCTAAAGAGACAACCCGGCAAACTTGTCGCACAAACCGCATTATGGGAAACCCACTATGCAACAATATCAATGGGTTAGTCTGCGCTAGCGCCCCGTAGACGTTATGTCACGCTACCTTTGGACACGCTGGCAACGCGGGGAGCCGTGGTTATGGGCAACACCACACACAAGCGCCGCACGTACCCAATCCCCCTTTAACCAATCCCCTTCCCCGGTCACTGGCGGTCTAGGCCCGTTGAGCTTTTAGTGTCTTGTGTCTCTGCGGTTGACGTTTAGCCATGATCCGTCGTCTTGCTGTACTTCGACTTCAAAGGATATGCGAGCGACCCGCACAAGGCCGGCCATCAGTAGTTCCCGTATTTCTTCGGCTGCGTGTTCAGTGGTCATGGCGACCGGGTTAATCATGGCGTCCAATAGTCCGTCTGCGTATCCGTCGCTCATTGTCATTCGTTCCCGAACCCTATGAACGCGGCTTTGTCTGTGCGGTAGCGGCATGGTGTTGCTCCCGCTTACTTGATAACCCGCAAGTCAGGTTCTTGTGCCAGGAGTTCTTCGTATTCCCGCTCTAGGTCTTCTTGTGACTTGCTCGTGACGTTCTCGATCTCTGTGCGATCCGACCAGCCCATGTTCTTTAGGGCGAAGATTGCCCCCGTTGGGTTTCGACCGCTCAACCGTTCCTCATAGCTGGCCTCAACGGCGAGACGCAGCCTTTTTACGGGTGCGGAAAAGCCTTCTCGCTTTTCATAGTCACCGAGGGTCGACCGCGATTGAATTCCCATGTGTAAGAGGGCGCCGGTCAATGTGATGGGCTTATCTTGCTGTTCACAAATCAAGAAATAGGCGTCTATCGCTTCTTCCATGTCTTCAGGGCTATCAAATATCCTTGGGCGCCCGTGCGCTCGCATCACTTTCCCCACATGTCATTGATATTGCTAAACAAAGTCAGCGCAACACAACCAAACGCACCCGGAAGCCCAGATCGGCCTTTGTGTGCAATAAGCTGTGTAAAGGTTGCCGCTTCGGGCGTTCCGGGTAACAAAAAACCGCTCGGCCTTTCGGGAGCGGTTGTTTTCAGACATACCTACGGGCTTGAGCCCCACCCGTTTCCGGGTAAGGGGCCGTCCGAGGACATGCACAAGATATCGTACATATCAAGATCATGTCAACTGCATTTTGTGGTCAGTGCATATGTGGCCCAAAGCCTTCCCAATCTTGCTTGACTTCGATCTCAAAGGTGAGATTGGTAAAGCGGATCAATCCGCAAGCAATAAGCATCCGCACTTCATCTCTTGCATCTTCTATGGTTTTCTGCCCCGTATCCTTAACAAATTCACGGGCGACCGTATTAATCATCGCGTCTAATAGCCCCTCGGCGTAATCACTTGACGTTTCCATCATATCCACCTTCGTTCAATCAACCGATCCAAGCCGCGCAAAACAGGCTCGACCTTCCGCTCCTGGTCCTCGCAGACCACCGCCACGACGGCGCAAGCGTCTTGCCCCATATCCATCATCGAATCCTTGTAGCATTCAAAGTTCCACGCTTGGGCGTCTGACATTTCCCCGTTTCCGCCGCTGGCGCCGGTGAAGTCCTGGACCTCGCTGGGATGCGTGTTCGCGTGCAGCTCGCGCAGCCATATGGCCATATCATGGCGCTTCCCGGCCTGTTGATGCCGTCCTAGCTTCCCCTCGTCCAACCATCGGTCGATCAGGCTTTCATATCGAGCGCGCGGGCCGACAATTCGCACGGAATCTGCCTCATTGCTGTCTCGAACTTCCATGACAATCCCGCCGTTGTGTTTCGCCCGTTCAGGTGTCGGCTGTATGCCGTGGTTGAAGTCCCGCCGTTCGCGGTATTTGCGCTTGCGTTTAGCCATATTTCGACTCCGGCATGGTTTTAATCAATTCCCCTATCCGTCTGGCCATCTCCAAGCGTTCTGCCTTCGTCGCGTGACCGTACCGCTTTGTGGCAGGCTCGTGAGATTCAAGCGCCTTCAGGGTCTGGCGATACTTGCTGCAAGCGTCGTCGATCGCAGCCGTTAACTCGGCGTATGTCGGGAACCATTGGTGAGAACTCGGCCAACCCCACAGAACGCTCTGCACCGCGTAAGCTGGTTGTTCCGAAAGCGCCTGCGCGAACGTGTTGATCTGCGCCACGAGGTCGGCTTGAGTGATGTTCTTCCCCGCCGTCATCAACTTGATCCGGCCAAGCGCGTCCTTGATGACATCGACCGGCAGGCGTTCCGCCTCGCGCGCTTGAAGCGCCTGGATCGCCGCTGATCGCTCCTCCGCGCTGATCTCCCCAATGATCTTAACGCCCGTCACGCGGTCGCAGGCGGCGTTGAATTCCAACTTTAGCGCCTTCACGACACGGACCGGTACTTTCATTTCGGCTTTGGCTGGTAGCATCATGCCCTCTCGATGGCTTCCATGACCGACGGCGGGCCGTTGAATGGCGGCGAACCATGCCCCCCGCTGTTGCGTATCCAGTTGCGCCAAGTGGCTTGCCAGTCGCGTTTGGTTGCCTTCTGCCCTGTCGCAGATCGCCAGTAATCAACAAATTTTTCCGCCTCGACCCGCGCCGAAACACGCGGCCTCTCCAACTCCGCCCATTGCAACCAATCGTCCGGCACAATGAAGTCATCGGGCAACCTTGTGCCGCGTTGTGGGCGCGAACTTGTTTGCGCCTCTACTCCCTTCCCTGTTCCTTTCCCTGTTCCCTGTTCCCTGTTCCTTTCCGGCAGTGAGCATTCATTGAGTTGTGCGTGAGTTGGCTGTGAGCCATCCCAATTGATTCGCAAGCCCTTGATTTTACTTGGTGTTGGGCGGTTAATCTTTTGGTGGCTTAAAAAACCAACCACCTTGCCGTAACGCCTGCCGTCATCAACCGACCCAAGAACGATGTAGCCTATTTTTGACAGGTGGTTGAGCGAGTCTTGAATGCTCACTGATAACTCACGGAGCGGAAAGCACTCGGCTTGGATTAGTTTGGGGTTGGCGTTGAAATAACCTTCGTCATCGGCATAATTCAACAACGCCGCAGCTAGCATGTGCGTTGCCTCTGGAAGCTCTGATAACATTTCATGCTTCCAAAACTCGGGCTTTATTGTTCGTATTCTCGGCATTTGGTTTCCAGTTCGGAACAGTAAAAACGCTGGCGACTACGCGCAGCCTCTAGCACTTCGTCGGTATGGAGTTCTTTATCCAGAACGTAAAAAACGGTTATTGCGGCCATCATGGCCGTGAGAACGTCAATCTTCCTACAGACATCCTCTACGGGGACATCGAACCATTCCCCGTTCAACCTAAACTCCTGGAAAAAAGCATGAATATAACCCTCAATTTCCTTGGCCGTTTCCCGGCTTTCGCAGTCAACAGTCAACATCAATTTGATAGGAAACGGGGATGCGGTCTGGATGTTAAGTAGCCGCATTTCTGGTGACGCAGATATCCCGACCTTTATCGGGCGAATTGTCCCGCACTCCATTTGCATAACATAAAGAAAAACCGCCTCACCTTTGCCCATACGACGCCCCTCCATACAGCCCGGCCCGGAACTCGGGATGCTTCGGGCTTTCAAAACCGTTGGCGTCGATCAAATTTGCCGGGCAAAGATTCGCGATTCCCCGGCTATTCGCAGCCTTTTCATCCCCGGCCTCACGGAACTGAATGCCGCGTTTCCATTGTCCGTATGCGTTCAACGCCATATCGCTGCGGCGGCGGAAGTCGTCCGATCTCGCCCGCTTGTCGATTACCCATTGAATGCCCTTGCGTACAGCCCCGTGGTCCCTGTACTCCATCGCCTTTGCTATATCCCGCAAGGAAGCGTCGGTTTTTTCGCGCGCAACCCATGCAGCAATCCGGCATGGCAAGGCCGCTTGAACGGCACCCGTCCCGCCTGAATGTCGAGCCTTGATCTGATCGGTCGGACAGTTGAAAACGTGCGACACGGCAAATATCGCCAGATTGATTTCCCTCATTGTGGCACCCCGTTCACAAGGTTTGACCGGATACCGTAAAGCGAACGGCGCCGCTTGTCGCTGCTTGGCGGGATCATGTCGATGACCTCGCACTTGACTTGCGGGAATCCCCGGCTGTGCCAGTATTCCTCAATCATCCTCGCCTGCGTTTCTGCGTCGTGTTTCACGTCGCTGGCCCGCAACATGGGCCGGCCAAGGTTCTGTTCAATCGGACAGTGCATTTTTTGTCTCCCGAATCATTTTGAGTACGTCATGAGTATTGGCCCGGCGATCCGGGCGTGAATTTGTCCGCTCGTGCCATTCGGTCGCGCTCTCCCATCGGCCTTGCGTGTAGTTCCATTGCCGGTCGGCGACGTAGAGAAGGCGCAGGGTGTAGATGGCCAGCGCGTGGCAGGCCTTGGCGTTGGTGTCGGGGCAATACGCGGTCATTCGGCGGCGTCCAAATCGAAGGCCGTTTGTTCTGCCTTCGGCTTTGGCGCTTCGATGAAGAAATCGCCCTGCTTGTAAGCGTCTTCGATGCGCTTGCAGGCGATGTCGAAATGTTCCGCGTCCACTTCGATTCCGATAAACTTCCGGCCAAGCGTTACCGCTGCAATCCCGGTTGAGGCTCGCCCCATAAACGGGTCTAAAACGGTTTCGCCGCGTTGCGTGTGCAACCGAATAAAATGTGCCGGAAGTTCTGGCGGCTTAGGTGTCGGATGGTCTGTTTTCGCCGGAATAATCTTGCGAATACCATAGGCGCCGGGGCGTATAATATTCTCAATATTTGACGCCTCGCTGTACCACTTGCAGGCCCCACCGCGTTTTTGAGACACAAGCACAGTTTCGTAAGATCGGCGATAGTGCCACCCCATGCCCATCGGGCCTTTATCCCAAACAATCATCTGCTTGAATTGCAGCGGCCCGTCCATTTTAAGCGACCACCGGGCAAACATAGGGTCAGGGCCGCCGCCGCCGCAGCAGCAGCAGCAGCCACCACTGGCAAGCAACCTTGGCGCGGCATCGACCATCGCCGAAAAAAACGTCTCGGCTTCCTCACCGTCATTGGCTATGGGGCGCCATTCAGATTCAGCGACCGGCGCCTTACCCAACGCCTGCTCCCACTTTGATATCAAATCTCCATTATTATTATTGTGGCCGTAGGGCGGATCGGTGAAAATCATATCCGCGCAACCGTCATCAAGCACCGGCAGGATTTCCAGACAATCCCCCTCATAAAGCGTGCAGTCGCCTATGACTGTGGGCTTCATCGCAGCGCCTCAATCACAAAGCCTTCCCACCCCTCAAAGGTGGCAAAAATGACCAACACAACCAGCCCCAATGCGGTCGCGCACTCGGTCACGCTCATGCCGACACCCGATTTTTAACGCGCAACTCCGGCAAGGCGGCGAGACGCAAGGCGCGGCGCGCGCTCACCATGCTCCGATAGTCATTGTCGAACGCCCGCGCCCATCCCTCGCGCCGGGTTTTTGCCCAATGCTCGCTTCCCATCCGGGACAGGGCGAATTGCTTGGCGGATTCACGAAACTTGCGCTTGGCGCATTGATATCGAACGTAGGCGGCTATTACTCGGCGGAATCGGTCCATGTCACGTCTCCCATGTGAGCTTGTTTGTAGATTTCGTCGTGCGGGTCGCGGCCTTCCAAAATGGCCGAGAGCGACGAAATGAACTCGTGAACCATTGCGGCGTCACGGTCGGAAAGAATTGGTATGTTATCCATTGAAACCCTCAAATTCGATGCGCCCATGATTGCCCGCCTTGCGGGCCGCGAGCATGGTTGCAAGTTCCGCCTTCAGGTCCGCATATATCTGGGCCTTAATGGCGTCGTTAATCCGTGTCGGTTGATTTGCTTGAACACGCAGCTTGGCGAAGTTCTCCGCGCCTAAATGCGCCTCGGCCCATGCGGTGAATTCCACCGGGTTAGCCGTCAGATACCTGTGGCACCCATGACAATGCGCCACGCAATTTAGTTCGCTCCATCGTGTCGATTTTTTGACCCGCCCGAAGATGTGCGAGCAATGAAGCCCCTGCCTGCGGCCTTCGGGGAAATACGATCCGCACCGCTCGCAACGCCAACCAGCTCTTTCGCGAACGAGCTGAGAGAATACCTTGTCCAGCTTGTCGAGCTTGATCCTCATGCGGCCTGCCCATGGAGACTCGGACCAAGACCGACCCGCGCTGCGGGGACAGGCGGCATGGGCAGGCCACAAAAAGAGCCGGGCGCGGCGTCCAATGGATCACCGGCCCGGCCAAGGTAGCCCCGAAGGGCCAGGGAGGAACTTAAATCCCCGAAACTCATTTGCGCTTACTCGCGGCGTTCACAACGTCATTGACGCGATCCCAATTCCGCATTGTGGGACTGGTCACGCCGGACTTCCATCGCTGCCATGTCGCCCGGTTGATCCCCGCGCGCTTGCACATTTCGGCAATGGGTAGACCGCATTTTTTTGCGGCCTGTTCAATTTCAATGCATTTGTTCATGCCACCTTCATAATTTAAAATAAATCACAGGTCAACATAAATTTTGCGTTTTTGCGCTTGACACCATTTAGCAGGTGTGCGCATATGTGTTTACCCACCGCGATGCCGTCGCGAGGGTCTGAACGCGGAGCGGCGGCCAAGTTAGGGACATTTGAGGGTTAACGTGATTCCGGGGCGGCGTGTTGGGGAACACAAAAGCGCCGCCCCATCCTTCAGATGATAACGCCATGCCATACGCAACCGTCGACATCAAGCGCCGGATCGGCACATGCAGCTTTGAGCTTGGCGAGTGCATCACTATCGACGCCACAGCCGAGTTTGAAGGCGACGAATATATTTACGACAGCTTGTTTGTCTCGACGCAGGACGGCGACGAATTCCATTGTTCGGACGTGATGATTCGCCCCTTCGGCGCCACCAATCACGAATATTTGAGGGATACCCTTATCGGTCTTTGCCGGGAGAGCGCAGAATGACCCAAACAACGCCCAAAATCATCGACGACGACCAAGGCGGGATTACCGCATCCATGAAAGGTCAAGAAATCCGTGGTTGGTCTTATGGGAACCGCGACGAACAGCGCGCAAAAATGCTCATGGCGCGCGAATTTGTCGAGGGCTGGTATCAGCGCGGCCTTTGCCGGGATGGCGCGGAATGGCAACCGATAGAGACCGCGCCGAAAGATGGATCGGAGATATTATTGTGTTGCGTCGATGAGGAGTGCGGTTTGGGGGCAATTTTTTTGTGTCAATGGCAAGCCGAGGACGATGCACCGAATTGGTGGATACACATAGCGAGAGATCTTTGGGATGACGCCGAAGACCTTTGGCTTAGTACGGAATGGTCCCCGACTCACTGGGTGCCGTTACCATCGCCACCCCAACGTCAAAACGGAAAACACCCTGATCGGGATTGCCGGGAGAGCGCAGAATGAAATACGAAATCAAAAACAGGTACACCGGCAACGTTCAATTTACAGCGGAGATTGACGCAACGGACCAAACGCCGAAAAGCATCAAGGTTGGGCTGTCCGTTAAGTGGGCGATCAAAAACGGCGCGAACCTGAGCGGCGCGTACCTGATCGACGGCGGCCAAGACAAACGCGGATACCGTTTTGTCGGGTGGAAGCGCGGAAATGATCTGATGATTTCCGCAGGGTGTCGCAACCGCACAGTTTCAGAAGCGCGCAAACATTAGGGCGCCTCGGATTACACCGGCCCGAAGTCGAACGTTCGGCGCGTCAAGTTGATCGCGTCGATAGCCGTCGAGCGCGGCTGGATAAAGGAGAGCGCAGAATGAGCAAATATCTTGACTTGCCTTGCCGGACCATCGAGCAGGCTGCCGAGGACACCCAAAACGAATATCTGGTCGAGTTAGCCATGGAGCGGATTATCGAACGGCTTACCAGAATGGGTATGAGCCATGACGGAATCGAACATGAATTGGAGATACACAATGCAGAATGACGGTCGGTTATTGCTTTACGAAGCCTTAGCGAAAGCTCAAGGGGCAATGCAAAACGCGAGCTTGAACAAGGTTAACCCGCATTTCAAAAGCAAATATGCGGACCTTGCGGCGATCCGCGACGCAACAGTCCCGGCGTTGTCCGCAAACGGTCTCGCCATCATTCAATACACCGAATTCGACAACGGGCAACTGATCTTGAAAACCCGGCTTGTCCACGCCAGCGGGCAATATATCGAAAGCTGCTATCCCATAATGGCGCCGCTCGGCGATCATCACAAAATGGGGTCTGCGATGACCTACGCCAAGCGGTATTCATGGGCTGCGGTCTGCGCGATTTCCGCCGATGAAGACGACGACGGCAACGCCGCGCAGGGCAAGGATAACAAACCAAAATCAAACCAAGCATTCGGCGGGCCGCTCACAAAGACGGACCTCAAAGCCAAAATGCGGGCGTTTGCTGGCGACCTTGCCGCGTGCGGGGATTCGGAAGAACTCGCAGGCTGTCTCCTTGGATACAAGGAGGTTCTGGAACAGTGCGAACGCGACCTTCCAGAGTGGTTTCAGAACGAAGACGGTAACGGTGCTTCTCAGGCAATCGCCGCGAAGAAAATAGAGCTTTCAGAAAGGACGACGGCATAATGAGCAGCGTGAACAAGGTTATCTTGGTCGGAAATTTGGGCCGCGATCCGGAAGTCCGGTCGATGCAGAACGGCGGAAAGGTGTGCAATCTCAGCGTTGCCACGTCCGAGCGATGGAAGGACAAAAACAGCGGCGAACAGCAAGAGCGCACCGAATGGCACCGCGTCGTGATTTTCGACGACCGCTTGTGCGACGTGGTAGAAAGGTATCTGTCCAAAGGCTCAAAGGTCTATCTGGAAGGCGAGTTGCAAACTCGGAAATGGCAGGATCAATCCGGCCAAGACAAGTATGCAACCGAGATTGTGCTGCGGAAATTCCGGGGCGAATTGAGGATGCTCGACGGCCCCAAGGAACGCGCCGGCCAACAATCGGACTTTACCGAGGGCCAGTATAGGCGGGCCAGTAGCGGCGGCGGGGATGACCTCGACGACGAGGTGCCTTTCTAGCCATGCCTATCTGCCGCCAATGCAACACTGAAACTGACGACTTCTACGCAAGCAATCGCTCGCGCTGTAAGGCGTGCGTTCGGGCGAAGGCGCGGCAATACCGCCAAGAAAACATCGAGAAGGTCAAGGAATACGACCGCGAACGCGGCCAACTTCCTCACCGGAAGGCGGCGGTCAGGGCCCGCGCACATCGCTACGCCGGGAAGTACAAGGACGTCTTTACGGAGGCCAACCCTGAAAAGCGGGCGGCGCACGTCACCGTCGGGAACGCCATTCGGAGCGGAAGGCTCAAGGCGCTCCCCTGCGAGCGCTGCGGCTATGCCGTCTGCGTTTAGGCGCATCACGAGGATTACAGCAAGCCGCTCGACGTGATATGGCTCTGCACGCGGTGCCACGGCGAACGGCACCGAGAGATAAATGAAGAACGACGGAGAACCCGATGATTACTGACCCCAAAGAGCTTTTCATGCTCAAACACGAAGAACTGTGCGCCGAGTATATGGAAGCCCACCCTAACGCGACAGAACAGGAAGCATACGACGCGACCGCCGATCAAGCGTATGGAAGAATGCAAGAAGCCTATGCCGACATGATCGACTATGCTAGGGCGATGAGGAAATGACTGCGCACACCATACGAACCGAAGACCAACGGCAGCAAGTTATGAACTTGATTGCACGGCTGGACCTGTCAAAGCCGTGGTCCGTCGAGGTCAAGCGCAAGACGAAATCGCGCACAACTTCTCAGAACGCCTTGATGCACAAATGGTTCGGCATCATTGCGGACGAAACAGGACACGGCGCCGAGGAAATCAAGGAGATATATCGGGATATGTTTCTCGGGAAAACCGTTGTGCTTTTGGGCGACGATGAACACGCCGTTGGAAAGTCCACGACGAAACTTAGCACGGCGGAAATGTCCGCTTTCATGGATCAGATTTTGGGCCACGCGACGGGCGAGCTTGGGATCATGCTACCGTTGCCGGAAGAAATGCACTTGCGCCCGCCATCGTCCGATTCTGAGACGGGAGAGATCAAGTGAAAATTTTAGGGCGTCCTCGCTGTTCTTGTTATCTGTGCCGGATTTCACGGACCATCGACAACCCAATTGATGCCGCCAACCGCATCGAGGCGCTGGAGGCGGCTTTACGGGAGCTGGCCGATGCGCTGGAGGCGCATATAGAGGCGCACCGAACACCGCATGAAGTCATCAAATATTTACGGGACAGTGAGCCGATTGTTAAGGCTCGGGCGCTTTTGTCCGATTCTGAGGCACCCAAGAAGGATCAAGTCGAATGAAGGCGTTAGTATCTTGTGAATTCTCGGGGAAGGTCCGAGATGCGCTGATCGCGCGAGGCATCGACGCCATATCGTGCGACCTCCTGCCGACCGAACGACCAGGCCCGCACTATCAAGGCGACGTGCGCGACATAATCGACGACGATTGGGATATCCTAGTCGCGCATCCGCCGTGTACCTATCTCGCGAATTCCGGAGCGAAGCACCTGTATGCCGGTGGCAAGAAAGAGAACGGTCTTGCCTTGCAACGCTGGTACGGCCTCGATGCCGCAGCGGCGTTCTTCCGGCTGCATCTGGGGGCATCACACATCCCTAAACGGATCGTCGAAAACCCGATACCGCACAGTCACGCGGTCGCGCGAATAGGCCGAAAGGCTGACCAGATCGTGCAACCTTGGCAATTTGGCCACAAGGAAATGAAGGCGACCTGTTTTTGGCTCGAAGGCGTTGATCCTATTACGCCAACCAATATTGTCGGCCCGCCGCCGAAGTGTGAAGTCGAACGTCGGCAATGGGCGAAGGTGCATCGCGCGCCGCCTAGCGCCGACCGATGGAAAATTCGCAGCATGACCTACGATGGTATCGCTAAGGCAATCGCGGCGCAATTATCCGGCTCTGAGAAGGGAGAAGAATGATGGTGGGGCAGGCTTTTAGTTATATTTCGGGCAAATATTGCGTTGAGTTTCCGGAAGGTACAAAGTCCCTGTGTATGCCCAAGGGGGTGGCTAAGTCATACGCCGAAATGTTCGGCGGCACAGTGGTAAGGCACCCGGAGTTTCCGACAATCTTGGATAGGCTTCGCGCACTTTTGTCCGATTCTGAGACGGGACAAAACCCCAATGAATAAGCCGCTCAACGTCCTGTCGCTTGGTGCTGGTGTGCAATCAACAACAATGGCGCTCATGGCGGCGCATGGTGAGATCACGCCCATGCCGGATTGTGCAATCTTCGCTGATACTGGCGCGGAGCCTAAAGCGGTTTACGAGCATCTCGCATGGCTCATGTCGCCGAACGTCCTGCCGTTTCCTGTTCATGTCGTCGAACGCGCCAATCTGGCAGAAGATTGTTTGAAAAATGCACGCGGGGAAATCACAAGCGGCAAGCGTTCAACGATTCCAGCCTTCGCGCTAGGCAAGGACGGGCGCGCGGCGCCGCTGACCCGACAATGTACGCGCGATTACAAGATTGATCCTATCCGGCGGAAAGTAAGGGAACTGCTTGGCGTTGGTAAGGGTCGGCGCGTCCCGAAAGGCACTACATGCGTCCAGTGGATCGGCATTCCGACTGACGAAATCCTGCGCGCAAAGCCAAGCCGCGAGTCTTGGTCCGAAACAAGGTGGCCGCTGATCGAAGCGGGCATGAACCGAAACGATTGCCTCCGTTGGATGGAACGAAACGGCTATCCGACACCGCCAAAGTCATCTTGCACGTTTTGTCCCTATCACAGCAATGCCGCATGGCGCGCGATGAAGGATCACGACCCGGAAAGCTGGACGCAGGCCGTTGATTTTGATCGTGCGATTCGTTCCGGATTCAAGGGAAACAACGGGCAAGTCTTTCTGCACCGCGACTTGGTGCCGCTCGATGAAGTAGACCTTTCGACCGCCGAAGAACGCGGTCAAGGCGACATGTTTATCAATTACTGCGAAGAGGGGATGTGCGGTGTTTGAACAAACAACAGCCGCCTACTACGCCAATATTTTTATGGCGGGCAATATCGAGGATGCAAAGCGCATTTGCGCGGAGTTTTGCTTTAAGGTGGGGCTTTGCGTCACGGTTACGAAAACAGAATACATATACACTGGCGGGCGAGAATCCGGATTTGTTGTCGGGCTGGTGAACTATCCTCGATTCCCTGCCGATCCGGGCGAGATAGCCGCTACAGCCAAGACCTTGGCGGCAGTATTGATATCTGGTCTCCATCAGCACTCAGCCCTTGTGCAAACGCCAGACGCGGCAACGTGGTTTACTCGCCGACCTGTGGAATCGTCCGATTATGAGGCACCTAAGAAGGAGCAAGTCGAATGATCGACAAAATCTGGATTGCGTTATTCTGGATGCTCTGCGCTGGAAATTTTTTGCAGCATTGGGCGGAAAGGCTCGGCTGGTGGGGAAATATTAACGAACCGCATATCAGCCATGTTTCAATCGGTCTGATTTGGATGTTTCTTGCCCTGATTTGGCACCGCACGTCCAATTCTGAGGTAAGCGATGATTAACAGCTTCAACCTATCAGTCATGCCCGGTCGGAGGCAGTTCCTATTTGCTCGACGCGCCGACTGTTACGGCGACGTAGTGATCTGGATAGGCCGGATTTTCTGCTCTTGGAATTGGGGCAGGAAACGGCCCGATTCTGGAGCATCCGAGAATGAATGAACTTTTAGAAGATTTGCGCAAGCCTTTCCAAAACGTCTTTTTAGACGGCAGAAACGAACATGGCGCTCACGTTCTGCTTCTGCCGGGAGATTCAATCGGGCACCACGATGATATTCAGTCTGACTTATGTGACCAAAGTTTAAACCTTGCTGAGAAAATACTAGACGACGCCGAGGCCAAGGGCTTCCGGCCCGGAAACAGCGTCACCACACTCTGGCACTTCGACAAAGGCGACTTTGGCGAAGGTGGATACCGACCCTACTACGAATACGCGGGAATATCTGTTCCCCTCACCTATGCGTTTTTCGGGTTGCCCGAAGATCAGCAATTGTCCGATTCTGAGACAGCGAAGGGAGTAGGATCCAATCATGAACACACCCCGCACGCATCTCAATGCGACGCGCAATTTGCTACCCGAATTAACGGGTCACTACCCGCAGACGTGCGGTGTAGGGGTATTCTTTTAAAGTAGCGGAGACGGACATCCTCACTCGCTTGCGTCGTCTTCCTGTTCGGTCTTCTCATTCCATTGCGGGCCAAAGTTCTTCACCGCCGTATACATAATCCCCGCACGCCAGCTCGGCACGCCCGCCGCCAGCATCGCCGCCTTGAAAATGTCCGCCGCGATTTCGGAAGACCACGGCCCGCGATCAATACACATTTTATCGTGAACAATCGCAGCCTCAATATGGCTGTCCACTTTCTTGGCGATCCATTTGGGAATCACGTCGGGGATACTGGCTAGATCCGTTTCCATGCCCGCAGGCACCGTGTAAATCTCGCGCAAGCCGTCGAGCGTAAACCCGACCCGATACTCGCGCTGCAAGATGAACAGACACCCGGCGCCGTTGCGGTAGCGGACCAAATAAAGGTCGGTCAGGAATCGGAAGTCGGAGACGGTAGCCATGACACCCCATAGGAGACGATTGGACCAATGATGCCGCCGATTGCGCCGGCCACTTCGGCAGGCATGGCGGCTTCTGGGAATTTGATATTCCACGCCCACGCAATGACGGCAGCCAACGGCGCGGCGGCGCTGGCCTGCCCGACTACTTTCTTCATTCCGGACATGCGACTAACTTCTGGCCCTCGGTCAGCCTGGCGCGGACGGCTTCCTTGCCCTCCTCGGTCGTGCCTTCACAATAAACGGATCGGACTTGCAGAGCCGTGCTGGTCGCGATGGCGGCCAATTGCAGGCACCCGGATAACCCCACGCAGAGAACAGCACATGCTAAAAATATTTTCATTTTGACCTCATTTTGTAATTGACGATTGGGACCGTTGGCCCTATATTGGATATATCGAAAGGGCAATCATGCCCGCCTAACAGGAGATCAACGATATGGACATCACCGTAAAGAATCTAAAGATTGCCGAGTTCGCTTCAGAAGAAACGCTTTGCTTCGAGGCAACCGTATATGTGGATGGCGTGCGATCATTCACGGCTCATAACGACGGACGCGGTGGACCGAATTACTATCACGCTTTGCCCAATAAGCGGGGAAAAAGCCTTAAAGCGATCAAGGATGTGACCGATTACGCGAAGACACTTCCTCTGGTACAGAGCAGCATTGAGGACGAAGACGACCCAAGCGGCTATTTCACTTACTCGCCGAATATCCACCATTTGGTTGACGCCGCCGTAGAGGCCGCGCAATTGGAGCGGGAGTTGAAGCGCGTGTTGCGCAAGGTGGCGATCTTCAAGGATGGCCAAATCTACACTTACAACATCGCTGCGGCGAAACTTCCGCAGTATGAAGATAGCATCAGGAAAAAAGAGCCTGACGCGGTTATCCTCAACACGATCCCTCTCTCTGAATCTGTCGCGATCTATAAGACGGCAATGTGATATTGCCATGACCCCCGCTGAATTCAAAGCCGCCCGCCATGCCCTCGGTCTATCCGCTGAGGGCATGGCCAAGGCGTTGCAGGTCGCGTCCGGTCGAACCGTGCGGCGATGGGAGGCGGGCGATAGAGACATTCCCGGCCCCGTCAAGATAGCTTTGCGGTATATGTTGGAAGGCGACGGCAAAAACCCCGGCGAATTTGGCCTGTAGCTATTTCGGGTCGTATTCTACATGTAGATGCGTCGGCTCAAGGATCACGTCGAAATCCCCGCCAAGCGCGTTGCGGATTTCCGCTTTGAACTGTTCCATAAAAGCATTTCCTCGGGCGATGTTCCGCGTGCGGAAGTCCACCGCCAGACCGCAATGATGCAGGGAATTGTTGCTGTGCCTTCCGTCCGTCAGAGACGTGACAACACAGGGAATCTCCTCTCCGAATTCCCGCGTCCAAAGGGAATGAACAATATTGATCGCAATGGCGATGGGCGGCTGCACGCCAGCAAGGCGAACGCCCGGTTTAAGCATAAGCATCTAGTCTCCGATCAAGGTTTTTCGCCGCAAAGCGATTCCGGGCTTTCCGCCCTAACAGTCCGTGTTGACGCTTCCCAATCCATAAAGACGATTGGTTTTTCTGCCGCTGTGAAATGGCGTCTTTCCTCAGCGATTCCTTGCGAGATTTCCCAATTCGGCATCTTGACGACAATCAACCCTCCCGCCGCTTCCATCATGGGCCGGTCGGCATTCATCCATAGCTCATGGTCTATAGGGTCCAAATCGCCCCACATGGCCACACAATGCGAGTGGGCAATGGGGCAGTAGATTGGCACCTCCGCCGCCATAAGCTGCCCTGCCGCCGCGCAGGCGTCTTTGTGGGCCTGTTCCAAGCCTTCCGGGTGGGCCGTGTAGACCGTCGCCAGATAATAAAACCCGTCAACTCCCGGAAGCATCGAGCATTACCGGGTTAATTGTGTGTCGGGCCGTCTCACCATAATCCCTATGATAGACTATGGCTTTCATGTCGCGCCGGGAACGGTAGCCTTTTTGATGCGCCCAAGCGTCCATCGGCGGGAGAATGCGGAAGCTCTCGACCGAACAGCCCGAGAAGTCATCGGCACTTACCGCCGCTTGCGTTTTCGATTTGTGAATATGTCCGGTCCACCAATACCGATAATCCGAAGCGCCCCAATCTTCCGGGCGATCCGCCGCCATTGTCAGGGGAAGGTTCTGCATCTTCGTCCCGTGGCCGTGGTGTGTCCCTAAGAGAACTTTGCCGAACCGGAAATAGTGATAGTGGCAGGGTGACGTATCTATGGAAAGTCGAGGCTCTTTTTCATACGCGATCCGCAGGCACTCGGTTAGAAAAATAGAACTGGCCAGGTCGTGGTTGCCGATTTCCACAATCACATGCACTTTCAAATGCGCTTGCAAGGCCGCGTCGATTGCCCGCCGCATGGACCTAACGGACAATTGAACCATCTTTGGGAAGCGCCCATCGGAATCAAGCAAATTGCGATTGGTGGGCGTCACGGATTCAAACGAATCGTAATGCATGAAGTCCCCAAGAAAGGCGATTACCGCCTGCCCCGCGTTTCCCGTCGCGTTCGTCAGATAATCAACGGCGCCAGTTAAAAGCCGCTCGCCAATCTCTAGATCATAGTCCGCGCCGGTTTCTTCCTCCCATGAATACATGCCCATGTGATGATCGCCGACCGGATATCCCGCCAGCAGATCGTCGGCATGGACTTTCGGCGCCGGCAGGGGATCAAGGCGCGGTATTTCCTGCGCCAGTTCCTTTGCGAATTCCCGCCACGCGGTTTCCTGTTGGGCAAGTTCCGGCTTTTCGGTCGCCCACTGGATCACAACCCCGCCTTCGGAGTTGGTCATGGTCGATAGCTTCGTTAATTTCTTCGGGTCCGGGATGTATTTCGCATTGCTTGGCGCCATGCCTTCTTGCCCGGTCTTGTCCCATCGGCCAATAACCTCGCCTGATGGCCCGGTAAATACCGATTGCCCCTTTAGAACAAACCCCGGTGGGATGCCTTGCGCGTTGAATTTCTCAAACTCCGGCGTGTATCCCCGAATCGCGGCCTTTTTTAAAACCGCATCTCGGGCATAATGAATCAATTTTGTGGATATGCCAAGGCTGTCCGCCGCTTTCCTCTGCGACCCAAGGTCACTCCATGCCCTTAAAAGCTCCCATTGTCGTTCTGTCGCGAATTGCTCAAGGTTTGGGTCGAGTTCAAAATCGGTCATGCCCTTGCGCTGCGTTGTTAAACCGAATCGTCGGGCTTGTCGCCGATGACAAACAGGCCGCGTTCTGTCTCCCAAACCACGGATTTGCCATCCTTCGTTTTGTATTCGAGGATTATTTTTTTCAGGTTCACAATAAAACTACGTTTACCGGATAGCTTGCATTGGTGGGTAATCAATAGTGGGAACAATGCTTTTTGGATTGCCGGGACGCCGCCGTTTAATTCGGCTTCAACCACAGACATGATCGCTTGCTCAGTCACGCAAACAAATCCTGTCGCCATGCGTTCGCCCGCCAGCGTTGAATGAGAAAAAACCGCCATAAAGGCGGCGACCAAAAAGCGCACAGGAAACATCCTAGCGGAACGGCCACTTTACGCCAGCGATATATGCTGCGATGGCCAGGCCGATAATCCCTATTGTCAATGTGACCAGTGAGCTTCCGAGGCGGGACAATACCGCCGCCTCAAATTTCTCACACCGCTGGCGGGTTTTTCGCGCCCATTCCCGATCTTTTTTGACCTCCGGATCTTCGTGTCGATGCGCCGATTCCCGCAGATAGGACATTTGCCGCTGCATCCCAATCTTGTCCGATGTGTCAATCCCAATCGAAATTAGGGTCTCTCTTACAACTGCGGGGAAGGTCGCCGCCGTCGCCACAGACGCCTCTCGCGCGGCCTTTTCAATAATGTTATCGAGTTCACGCCGTTCCGGGCCGTTGTAATCGTTCATGGCTTAAGCATCGAACTGATGTCTCTGGTCATCCGCCAGCCGGGCGCAACCCGGTTTAAGACTTCAAGCATTTCTGCGGCGGCGGCGGTGTTTCCGCTTCGCAAATATTGAAGGGCCAACAGGTAGTTGAGGTGGGGCGAATGCCGATCCGTAGCCAATACACTCTTTAATACGCGGGTTGCTTGTTTCGGCGGTATTCCGTTGCTTGTCGCCTGGATTATCGCGACCGTCTCCCGATTCCGGTATTGGAAGGGGAACAATATTGCCGCTTGGTTTAGCAGAAACATTGCCTGCGTTCCGTCTTCCCGGCCCATCCTTCGGCCTTCCGCATACAAGGATTCGCCAGATAGGGACAGATAAGCCATCGTCAACCCCCCGGCGCACAAGGTAGCCTGCACATAGACCGGCCATAAATACGCTCGACGGCAGATAGAGCGGAAAGGCGAACAAGCCCAACGCCATAAACGCAACGGGTACATATACGGTTGCTCCCATAGGGATCGAAAGGAACGCCAGGAAAAACAGAACCGCCGTAGGCAAGCCAAACTCAACAGCGAGCGTTAGAAAATCGTTATGCGCCGTGCGCGGCCTCACCGATTCCGAATAAACAACTCCCGGCGTTGCAACCGCTGCATTGTGGAATTCCGGGTAGGCATTCCAAAACGCGCCATAACCAAACGGATTTGCCGAAATCGCCTCAACTGAATTGCGATAGAGCGCCATCCTGCCGGCCACCGTCGGCGCATCCCAAGGCATCGCCCATAATCCCAAAGCGACCAACGCAACCGCTGTGAGGCGTGAACGCTGGTATATCCAAAACAGACCCACAATCCCACCCGCGACATAAACGCCAAGGGAATTGCTTAGATACAACCCCACCGCCAAAAAAGGCAATGGCCACCAATGACGGACACAAACGGCGCCGACGAACGCCAATAAACTCGCTTCGCCCATAACGTTCTTATTGATAAACAACCCGCCGGGCGGCGCGGATTGTGTCACATGGAACCAGTGGCCGGCATCAATCCCGCGCCATCCGATTAGCACAAATCCGTCCGTAGACTGGCAAACGGCAATCGCCGCGCTTATTGCCATCCCCCAAGCGAATCCGACAATGTTTCTTCTAATCCCCGCGTCATCGAGCGTTGATCCGTAGACAAAGCAGAGCGCCAATATCGACAATATCCAAAAGCGATAGACGGTATCAAATGTCGAAATCGACCAGAAAAAAACCGGCACGCAAGACAGGATGAACAAACCGCCAATTTTGAACTTGGGGAAATCCTTGCCTATCAAAAGAAACGGAATGAAGGCGGAAAGGAATATCCATTTTGGCGTATTGGAAGATTCGGCAAACCCCGTCCAAAACAGGGTCGCCATTAGAAACCCAATCAAGAAATCGTCAAGCCGTAAGCCGAGGCAAAGTATGCCTCTAGATTAGCAAGATCAGTGCTTGTCACTTCCGCGTTGAAAAGGCAAAGCTCCGCGACTTGGCAGTTTGCGAAATCCGAGCCGAAACTACCACCTACCGAAATCCCATTGACCGCACCCGATCCGATATTACTAGGGCCAGATTTTGACCCGCCGTCGATCTCCTGATAACTCGACGCCCCGTTGAAAAACGATGATATCAAATGAAAATTGGTGTCTCCCGGATCGACGACATTCCCCGAGGGCGTGTTGGCGCCGTGTTCCGTGTCGTATTGAGTGCCGGCACTTTGCTTCTGGCGGATGAACGAAAAACCGCTGGAATTGAATGAAATCATATAATCGTTCGCTGTCCAGGTAGGTTGCGCCAGAACGATAAACGCATGATAAGGCTGGTTAATTGTTAAACCCGTTACTGAAAGCTGGTCGTCTGTGCCGTCAAACAAAATATAAGGCTGACTTCCTGCGCCTGTCGCCACAAAATCAGGAGCGCCGACGCTCGACAAATCCGCCGATCCCTGCTGATCCGCCCAAGCCGTCACCGGGTCGCCGGTCACGCCCAGGCTCGCAACATATCTGTGCTGTAAACTTGCAATGGTCGGGAAGGCCACAGCGCCTGCCACCGCTGCGTCAAAAGTAGGAAAGGGAAACGTCATGGGCGCATCTCTGTGATTTTCAAAGAGGACAGCATGACGCCACCATAAAGCCCCCCGCTAACTCCGTTCACTCTGGTTGTGCCAGCCGCGCTCCCGCCCGCCCTGATCTTAAACGTGGTCGCGCTTGTCGTGCCTGCGGTCATCCTGTGCCGAAGGGTAATTTCATCAAGTAGAGATTGCCCGATTGAACGCATGGACGCGGCCAAGGCGTCCGCTGTGGAGTCCTGGAACAGCGCGACGCACATGCTATTCGCGGCGGCGCCGTTTGACAGGTACATAATCGCCTCAATGAAAAGGATGTTGTTCGCGTTCGTCGGCGTAATCGAGAGCGTTATATATTCATCGCCTTCGGTATTCTGCGGGATGGTATCATCAACCGGAATCGTCGTCGTGCCTGTCGATGTCGTTTCCAGGGTCGCATATTGGACTTGCACAATCTTCCGGTCGGAAGAAACAACCCGGTTCAATTCATACCAATCCGCGCCGTCGCGTTGCACAATCAATCGGTCGTCGCCGGAAAGAACCAGATCCTGGTTGTCGATTAAGTGGATTTGCCCGATTGCTCCAGACGCATCGTTAATCGTAATCGTGTCGCCAGTGTCGACCGACAAAATCAAAATGCCGCCATCGGAGATCGAAGTGGTCGCCATTGTGTCCAGGGTGTCCGATGTCCCGGTTTCCGCCGCCAACACGACGTTGGTTCGGGTCGGCGTGATTGCCCCCGTTGCAATCGTGAAACTTGTCCCTGTAAACGCAATACTCCCACCAAAAGCGTTTTGCTGATCGGCGTCAGTGTTAGGCACCTTGGCGAACGCGGTTATCAGTTGGGAATTAATGGCTTCGGCAAGAGTCTTGATCGGATCGGCAAGTTTTTCCTTGCCCTTTGCCCAGGTAATCTCGTTTTGAGATTCTTCTACGCCGTCGTCAGATGGCGGCGCCGTATTGTAGCCGCTGATCGTCTGCGATGAATAAGGGGAGTCAGCCATGAATTACTTAGCCCTTTGTGTTTATTGGATTGCGCTGCCCATTAGTTGCTCAACATAATCGGCATACGCATTCACATCATCTTCGATTTCCGGCTCCGAGACGGCTATCGCCCTCAATCGCGCAAGATGCGGGCCGATTTCTTTTGTTGGAGCATCCGCCACCCATCGGGCGACCTTGGGCGAAAGGATAACCCGCGCGGCCACATTTGCCGCCGCCAGAAGCCCGACGGTTGAAAACACATCTGCCATAGCGCCCGCACCGCTCGCTGCTGCGATCAATATCCGGGGCGTGCCTGAATGGCCCTTTAAGCGGCTAACGTCGGTTTGTTTTTGTGCAACGGTCAAAAGATCATCAAGCGGGCCGCGCAAGGGGCCATCAAACAGCACCGCCTTGCCCTTGTCCGACAACTTCGAATATTCCGTGATAAACGTCACCGGCGAAAAATCTGTGTCATTAAGCACGTTTGCAGATGATCCGGACGGCTTGCCCATTTGCCGGATTGTGACAGAAACAACCTCCCCGAATTCCTCTGGTGTTAGGGAACGTTTCAACTGATTCAACTGTGACACACCGGCGCGGCCCTTGTCTTTTGCCAGCGATAAAACCTTTTCAAACAGCATTTCATCTGTTGCCGATTTTAATATCGGCGCAAGCGCGTCCTCAATTCTTTTGATTCCGGCGTTATAAAACCGATTTGCACGCTCAAAAGACTTCAACGCCTCGGGGCCAGCCGCATCTGCCGCCGCGCGCATGTCCTTGGATAGCGCCGCATATAGGTTTTTAAGGCGGGCTTGCGCGGGGTTTGCCAGGATCGCGGGGCTTGCCAGTTCGGCACCCAACGCGGTCCGAAAGTCTTTCAATTCCTGGTATGTCAACCCGTCCACATCTTCAAGGGCCGCCGATATTCTCTTAATCAACGGCTGCTCCAGAACGGCACCAAGTTTCGGCGCGGACGTGAACCTTTCGCCTAACCCCTTGAGCGTTGTTTTTGCGTTAGATATCCCAACGGATTCGCCCGGGTCAATGAATTCGTCTACCTTGTCATATAACGCCGAAGCCTTCCCTCGAAAACCTACATTCCGAGACGGTGATTTTACGGCAACGCTAAACGAAATCGAAGGATCGTTCATGTCGATTTTGGCGAAATTCTCCAACCCCCGGCGAACCGCCGCGCCTGCTGCGTCTCGGGTTGTGGCGCTTCCGGCAACGTCCGCGACTTCGCCTGCAAACCGGGCTGTGTCATCAACCATGCGCGCGGCGCTTCGTTCGACGGCACCGCCCGCGCCGGGCGTCTCTAAAAGGACATTCTCCGCAACCTTCGCAAGTCTCCCTTGCGTCACCATCGGCACGGTAGGCTCTACGTTCGCCCGATCAAAAGCCGAGGCCACCTGTCCCGCCTTGGTCACAGCGCCACCGACGACGGGATTTGTGACAAGCCCTGTCCCAAGTATCCGGCCCAAGCCGATGATTGCGTTTTCTTCCGTTTCCGGGCTTCGCGCAAAAACGGCTAATCTGCCAGATTTATCCCGCAAGACGACGTGCGCCTGACCGTCGACAAAATGCCAACGCCCTTTATCATCTTCGTACTGAAAACCCGCGTCGCTTTCAATCAGCTCGCCCAATTTTGTCATTCGGGCATTGCCATCAATGTCTTCAATCGAGGGCGATGTGCCTTGCACCGCCGCCAGCACCTGGTCCATGACGCCTTGCAGACCAACCACGGCGCGGTCAAGAAAGCCCAATCCCATCTTGGGAGCGGGGCCGTCTACCGCAACCGCATCGCCTTCCGGCAATGTGTCGCCGTATTCAAATATCCCCGCGCTTTCTTGGCTCGGCAAGGCGTCGCCATACTCAATGACTTGAGGCCCGGCAGATTCGGGCAGTTCCGGGTCAGAAAACGCAAGCGGGACCGTTACGCTATCGACCATCTACTACCACCCCGAAAAACTTACCGTTCGCGTCTTGGAAAACGTCTTGCAAAACGCCACCCACAGATTTCCTTTCGATGAAGGTTGCCGGCCTTCCTGCCGGGGGCTGTGGGACCGTCGCCCGAGGCGCCGACGCATTGCCTGTGTCGATAACCAAAACATCATCGGGATTAACGCCGGACCTTTCTGCAATGGCGCGGAACCGTTCTTCCAGCCCTTTTTGCTTCGATTGCTGCTCGTCAAACAGTCTTTTAGCCACGTTCTTAAAGTCCGCAATCTGTTCCGCACCGAGACGTTCGCCAGATCGCACCCGGTTAAACACGTTGCGCACTCTATCGGGCACGCCCGCCGCGTTTTGCGCGGTTGCAAACTCTGATTCACGCACAACCGAGTTCGGGTCAAACATTTTCATAAGCGCGAAAACCAGCCCGATATTACCCGCAGCGGAATCCGGCATAGAAGAAATCCGATTGAACGAATCCCGGATCGTTACAAAATCCTTCGAAAGCGTCGTGTAATCGCCCCTCAATCCTTTAATGTCAGACATTTTCGGGCCGGCAGTGCGTTTTTGAGCCGCTTCAATCTCGGCCTTGTTCGCATCAACCTGTTTTTGCCTTTCGATAAACCCCGGCGTTAGTGCTTCCTGTTGAAGTCTGGCCGCTTCGGCGTTGAGAGGCGAAACAGCGTTGATTTCTGCAACCTTGGTGTCAATCGCAACATCCCCGAGTTGGCGAGCTTCTTCCACCTTGCCCGGCAGCAATGCCGCTTGTTCATTCACGTTTTGAGCAATCCGAGCCGGACCAGCCGCCTGAATAGTTGCCGCCTCCTGCGCGCCCGCCGCCACCCCCGCCTGTTGAGGCGTCACGGCAAGATTAAGAGTGCTTACAATCGACTCGACCGGCACGCCTGCATTAGCCGCCAGCCCGTCCAAAACGCCAGTGTTAATCAATTGCTGCACGCTTTGCACGGCGCCGTCCATATTCCCACCCTTCACCGCAGCCGCGAGTTCCGCTTTCAGGTCTTTGATTTGACCCAATGCAATATCCCGATCTTTCGCCTTCGTTTGCGCGTTAAATTGGCGGTTCTGTAGATCCATCCCCGCCTCGGCAAGCGCCGTTGCGTCCGCTTGCTGTCGACGTTGTGCGGAAGCAGAAATCCCACTTTCCAAGCCTTGAGCAAATCCACCGGCAACGCTAGTCATCATTCTGTTCCTTGCTTAAGACCTTTGACGCTGGACTTCGCGGGGAACGCCCTATCCGCAGCAAATCCCACAATCTTTCCGGCAAGTTGTGCCTGTCCTGCGAGTTGATTAATCCGCGCCTGTTCGGCAAACTGCTGATTACTGTTAATAATGCTGCCGACCGTAGATATGAAATTCGCGCTCATTCCCGCCTCTGTGAATTCTCTTTGAAGCGCGTTGAACACCTGGGCGGATTCCTCTCGGATAAGCGCAACATTGCTTTCAAGTTCTTGCAGGAACGATTGCGCCTCAACGTCAGCTTCCTCGCGCGCAAATTGCCGTTCTGCCGAAATCAGGGCGTCTTCGCCAAAGCTCGACCCCTGAATACGCCGACGGGCTAGGTTGCGCCGCAAATTGCCGATTGATTCGTTCCCGCGTTCCCTTACGCGGGATAATGCCGCCTCGCGGAGTTTCGAAAACCCCGGCGTTAACGTCCCGCGCAATGTGTCGATGTCGCCAAGGATGCGCGGAAAACGCTCGTCGAATTCCTGTTGCGGGCGCGTACCTGTCCTTGAAAGGCTGCTGTTAAGCGAACGCCCATCCGCGCTTAATTGAGTCGAAAGGTTAAAGCCCGGACTATTTGCCGAAAACGCGGTCGGCATCTTAACCCTTGGGCTAGACTTGAATATTTCTTTAACGCCCGGCATTAGCTAGGATTCCTTGTCTCGAATAAAACCGCATCTTCCGAGGACCAATTATAAGACGTGCCCACCCTGCGGAGAACGCCATACCGGCAGACACGCACGAAAAAATCCTTATCCTCAAAGGTCGGCGCGATTATCATTTTGTACTCTCTCCGCTGGACGTTCAAAAACAAAACCGTCGCCTCCAGCTTGTTTCGAGCCGACGCCCATGGGAACCAAACGACATGCGGCCATACGTGATGTTCCCAATGCCCCCGCAGCCCAATCGCCACGCCAACCGGCGCATCGTCCCGAATAGTGGGGGCAAACAAAACCCAAACGCCCGCGCCGTCCGGTATCCGCTCATAAAAAGCTGCCGGGAATGTTTCCGAATCCAAATCATCCCCGAACTCATTCCCAAATGCGCCTTTCTTATATGCCGCATACAGCCATCGAATATCGTCTGCCGTCATTTCCCTAAAAGAAGGGCGACGCGCCAGGAGCAGTTTTCTAGGGAGTTGGGGTCGTCGATTTGAACGTGATCCCGATTTCCTGGATGAAAAAGTCGGTTGAGCCGTCAATTCCGACCCTGATTTGGAAATGGTTTCCCTGTCCTGCTGGTCCGAGTGGTTGTCTGGTAAGGCGTTTTTTGAACTTGGCTGAATAATGTGATCCATTATTGTAATACAACCCTCCACCGTAGACCGGCAAAGGCGATGCCTGCCCTAATGCTATTGAAACCGATTGATCGAAGACGTTTTCGCCGCCGTATTCGAACGTAAGAGTGACCGTTGCCGGCACAATCTTCCGATAGGTGATCCACCCCGTAACATCAAAAACCGGCCCGCCGTTGCCCGGCTGAATCAACCCCGACAAGCGTTCAACGTCAATGTCCGCCGTCCCGCCATCCTGGCTTCCCCCGCCTTCAAGCTGGAAGATTTCTCCGGATGGCCCGCCCATGTAAACTTGTTCGGTTTTGTCCGTAGGGCGAAGCATCGACCAAATTGCAGTCGGCTGAAAGGATACGGCGTGATCCGTCACCCACCGGGACCACGGCGACAATTTTGGCGGTGTCGCCCGTTGCGATATCTGGCGTATTCTTTCGTCGACAAAAGACTTGTGGAAAACCCACAATTCATTCCCCGCGTTCGGCAGGCAGTAAACCCTTTGCAAGCGCGGGTTATAGGCCAACGTCCATGCGGTGACGTTCTCGACGTCCTTCGATATCTCGCGAGACAAATCGTCCGTATCAACATCGCCGAGGGTATCTGTTGAAAAAAGGCTTTCAACCCTTCCTGGGCGCCCGAATATGATATCGTTCCCGGCGTAAATCATCGGCTCGTTTCCGGATGCAAACGACCCCGTAAAAAGCTCAGTGATGGCGAAATCAGTCTTGTCTTGACCTGTCAGTCGATACATTCGCCCGCGTTCGGTCGAGAACGCGACCAGACCGAACGCCGACACAAGGCCGTTTATCGGTTTCAGGTCGGGAACGGGCAAAAACCAGGGATCCGCCGCTGTTGCCGAAGAATCCGGGCGCGACGTAATCGACAAATTCGTGTAATCGCTTTGAGCTGACCCGACAATAACATGAGGCGTCGCGCTTGCGCCTGATTTCACGTTGGCAAAAATCGCCCGCTCATTTTCGACGTTGATATACTTAGCTGAGAAGCCGCCAGAGAGGTTGTGAGACACTTCGCTAAGAGTTGTCCCGTTCCATTGCAGAACGGGCTGTGTGACGCTTAAATCGGAAATAAGAGCAACATCATCGAGAAGCCAGTTTGCGGAAAGCGGGCCGCGTATTCTTGCGGCGCCGGAAATCGTGCCAACCTCCGTGAACGTGGTCTCGCCATCCCATTGATAAACGGTAGCCCCGGCCTGAATTAAGGTTGTGAGCTTGTTATTCGAGTCCAGCAATTGAGCGAAACCATTAATCCGCTCCCCATTGGTTGCCGTCGCCACAAGATCAAACGGCTTCCTCCGACGGAAAACAGAATTGCCCAATTCCAAATCAAAGTTCTTGCCCTCAACGCATTCGGCAGGGTCAATTTCCGTGTTGGCGGCCTCCGTATTCAATCCCCCGCCAAATTTAAGAACAATCTGGCTGGCGTTTGGATCGTCAGGAATAGGCACCGTAAGCCTCTTTCAATGGGACAGATCGAAGAAAGGCCGCAGCATTCGCCAGTCCGGTCAAATAAGCAGCCTCGTCAAACTGCCCCCGCCGTTCCCTTTGCCACGTTTGAGACACCGCCGCCTGCAATGCGTCAACCACGTCATCCGAGAACGGGAACGTGTCCGTTATCGCCGTGAGGTTAATTCGCTTGTCGTAAAGGTAGGTATAAACGTCACCGTTCTCCGAAGCCGTCGGCGTGCTGTCCACGCGGATTTTCCCGTTGGTCTCATTTCGCGCCCATCGCCGGGGACGCCCGCTGTAGTCCGTCGAATCCCTTTGATCGAGGCGCATTTGCCTGTAGCCTCCAGGATAGTGGGTCAGCGTGTTCTCGTTTGTCGGGTCCACCGGGTCGCCCGCCATTTGAATGAAATCAGACGCGAGGTCATATTCCCGCGTGCCGGTTACGAGCGTAAACGAGGACTCCGCAAGCTCGCCCTGCAAATGCCCCATGTTATACAAAGTGTCGATAACGTCGTTCCACGATACCAGAAGGAAATCCAGCTCTGTCTGGCGTGCGGAATCCGTGAAGGACGCGAATTCCCCTGCGGAACCTTGTATTAACTTGACGCGCTTTGCCGTTGCATTGACGGCTTGCAGGAATGTGTAAGCCAATTAAGCCGCCTTTAACGCCGTTACAGCGTCGAGAATTTCGCCGTGCTTCATGCCGTGCGTGTTGATGCCCTGCGCCGAAGCGTAGGATTTCAGCGCGTGAAAGTCCCATTCTGCAAAGGGCTTTTCGGGCTTTTCGTCTGGGCCGATTTCCGCCGTGCTGGTAATGCCCCGCTTTGCATTGAGAGCGTTTTCTAGCATTTCCGGCGTCATTTCTTCCATTACCTGTTGAGCAAGGGTTTTCTTGGTTGCCTTCGGGAACCGCCCTTGATGCCACCATGCCTCCATCATCGCGGCGGCGGAATCTTTCTTGCGCGACGGGTCCAGCATATCGTCGGACAATTCAAGCCCGTATTTGGCCGCGAGCTTCTTCATTTCGACCAAACGCAACGCGGCGAATCCAAGGTCAAACTCCGGACGCTGCGAACGGTCTTCCTCGAAGTGCATTAAAAGAAATTCTCTGATCTCTGACGACATTACTTGCCCCTTTTCTTAGGCTTCATGTTTTTCAAGGCGTCGATTTTCGCCTTGAGTTCGGCCAGGGTCATAGACCCCGCGCCCTCAATCTTTAAGTTCGCCGCTTCCTTTTGAAGGTCCGCGCGACGCGGGCCGTATGAAATGCGGTCTGCCCTTTTGTCTTCCATAGTACCTCCAGAGAAGAAAGGGGGGCCGAAACCCCCCTATCCATTAGTCGAGAACCGAAGCCCCGGTGCGCAAACCGCGACCGAAGTTCGCATTCATGATCGCGCCGGCGTGCCACGATTTCCAGCCGAGGCTCGCCACCTCGTCGAGAGGATCACCCGTACCGGCAGACCCTTTCGCCTTGGCAATCATGATGATGCCGGGGATCATGTCGCCGGCCGTGTAGACCTCCTGAATCAGATCGGTATCAAGGCTGATGGCGCCGTGATAATCCATTCCGAAAATCATCGAGGTGTAGAGGTCCGCAGCCGCACCACTCGTCGAGCGGAGTGTGGCGCCCGGATTGCCGCCGCTGTCCGTGTCGATGGACCCTTCCGGCGAACAAATCCAGCGGACACCGCCAATTGAACCGAACTCACCGGGCGCGGTGGCGGTTTGCCCGGCGTAGCGTTCGGCGGCGATGAATCCGGTCAAATCGCGGATATCTTCTTCGACATCGCTGTGACAGATGCCCCAATAGGCCGGGCGTACCGGGGAAGTCCCGATATTCTGCGACCCTTGAGTTTCCGCCGTAAACAGCATTGCCGAATTCCGATTCAGCGTGTTGACCGCGCTGCGGATCAGATTTGCGCTGATTTTGTCCGCAACACCCGCGTCCGCACTGGCACCCGACGCATAAATCAGCGTCGCGTTGTCTTCGAGGACGTTCCGCTGCAAGCGATTGAGCGATTGCCCCGCCTGAATGCCAAGCGTGTCAGTCAGACCCGCAACCAGGCCGTTAGGGTTCACGAGATCCACTTCTTCGGTGAGGAAGATGTGATCGCCGTACTTCGAAACGGTCGCGGTCACGTTCGTGATACCCGCCTGCGTCGCCGCGCGTGTCGGCATACTCAGGGTGCCTGTCAATTCGGAAAGCGCCGAAGTCGTGGGCGTCAGGGTATCAATGCGCCTCCAGAGGACGGTAAACGACCCCGAATGAGACGCGATATCGCCGGGCATACTTCCGGCAAAGTACGGGCATCGGGCTTTTGCCTGACGCAAGAGTTGAGTCTGGAAAACCCGGTTTACTGGACCGGCGATTTCCGTTTGGGTTGTAATAGCCATATCAGGTTACTCCGATATGCCCTTACCGCCCGGAAGCAAGACGCTTCAATTCCGCATCGGACATTCGGTTAAGTTCCGCCTGCGGAGGTATCGGGTCAGTGTCGGGCTGGGTTGAGGATGTACCTCTTACAGCCGACCGCACGGTTTCCCGGTCCTGCGTAAGTTGAGAATCGGGTCTTTGGTTCAATTCCTTCGCAAAGCCTTCGCCCATTTTCTTCAAGACCCGGTTGAATGTTCCGGGGTTCGAGGTCCGATTGGCGAATGCCGTCATTTTGGCCGGATCGTCGCGGATTTCCGCCTCCAGCCACCCCCGGACAAGCTTGTCCGGCAGCCCGTTCAACGTATCGTCCGCGCCTTTAACGGTCGAAATCATATCCCGGAGTTCGTTCTGGAATTGAACCTCCTTTAGATAGTCCACCGTCTCTTTCAAGGATGAAATATCGTCGGGTTGTTCGGTCGTCTTTAGAGGCCGAGGCGTTTCCGCCTCTGCTTTGTTTGAATCAAACTCCGCTAGAAGCTGATCCAGATCATCCTGCTCACCCGAATTTTCCTCTGTCCCATCCACAGGAGGGAGGTCGGTATCGGTAGCGGCCTGCTCGTCATCGTTCATCGCTGTTTCCTAGAAAGTTAAGGATGGCAATCTCGCCATCGCGCCTACTGGACCGGGAAACCCAATCCAGAAACCTCTCGTTCGGGTTAGAACCCTGCGACGCCTGCCAGGTTGGCAAGGATGTCAGATGGGTTTCCCGCCAGCGCGTCAGAATCGCCTGAAACCGGGAGTCCATTTGCAACTCCACTAGACGGGCCTTCTGATCCGCTGTTAAAAAATCGGTCAATTTCCGCAAATCCCTTGAATGCCTGCCCAACCTGATATTCCTGAATAGCGTCCAGGTTGAGCTTAGGCGGTTGTCCAGATTGAAGGCGGAAGCCCTCAACCTGCAATGCCTGATTCAGCGCCAATTGACGTTCCGCTGCGCGTTCGCGTTCCTCAATCGGGCCGCCCGCGCCGTGAACATCAAAAACGACGTTCCCAGGGAGAAGTTCCTTGCCAAACTCCAAGAATTCGCCCGCTTTCGGCACGTAAACCGGCTGTTTTTTCATATTCCGACGCAGCATTTCGTATTCCATCGAAAGCGCGTCCGCCATGCCGCCATACATTAACGAACGGACATAATCCACAGTGCGGACCTGACCGCGCGTTTGCTCCGTGTCAATAGCAAATGCCGTTTGGTGCGATTTAGTCTGCGCGCCCAATCGCGGCGCATTCACACCAACCATGTCGCTATACAATTGCTGCAACATCACAAAAGCCTGCATCAAGGCTTGCGCGTCGCCGATTTGATGCACTTTAGGGTCCGTCAACGCCTGCCACATGGCGCCCGGCCATATTTCCGGGCCTCCCGTTTTCTGAAAATGAGGGTCGGCGGGATTCCACGAAACCGGAGGCTGCGCGTTTAGCATAATCACCCCTGTTAGGCGATTCCATGCGGTCGCGGCGGCCACCTGGATCGGGGCGCCCTTCATAAGCGGGGAAACCCCGTATGCAGACGTAATGTTTTCCGAATGATAATCCTGCGTAAAATAAGAACGGAACGGGTACGGGTTTTCCTGCATCCGGAAAACGGAGATCCCGCTTTTGCCGGAACCGACAACCGTTGAGACCCGCACGTTTGGGATAAACATATTCGGGCCGGTTGAACGGGGAACGATCAAGTCTCCCTCGTAAACTATGACCTCGACATTCCCATTTTTGTCCGCTTCGATATTCTTGAATCGTTTCGGCATCCACCCGCCGTTAGGCCGGGTCATGTCCGACGACCCCTTTTTTGCGGCCAGCATCAAATCATCCAACTTTTGATGATGATGTTCAATAAACGAAGGCGAAATCATCATACCTTCGTTCATCACCGCATTGGTGGAATCATCGACGTAAACATTTCGGACAGACCGGGGAACAACCGCTGGAAATTCAAACCCCTTTCTAACAACTCCCCGAAATGAGTTGTCGAACTTCTCCCCGGAAACCATGACAACCCGGCCAACCATCTTTCCATACTTGAAGGCTTCCGCGTTAAGGCGATCCCACGCCCCCCGGTGGTCATATTGGCCCTGGAAATGCGTAAGCGCGCCCTCAACAATGGATTCGAACTTCTCCCCGCCTGACATAGCCTCCAATGTGGCGAATTCGAGCATGTCCTCGTTTAGTTCGTCGTCATCAATGCCGACATGCGCCGAAAAGTAATTTCGATCATCCGAAAACATCAGCCGACGCGCGTCCGCGTTCAAAACCTCCAAGGATTGCGCCTGATTGGGCAGCTCCATGTTGGGAAGCCATGAGCCTTTAATGTTCCGCCCGTTTGCATCGACCAGCGGGGCAGGCTCCATGCGCAATTGCCGGTCGATTTGGTCCCATTGCTTATCCAGATCGGAACGGCGCCGCTTTCTGCCGTTGAAATCGTCCTTGATTTCTTCGGCGATGGAAGCCCAGTCCGCTTCATTGAAGCGCCGCTTTTTAATGGGAAAATCGGCCACTATCAACGCTCGCTTCTATAAAGTTTCGGGCAATTTCGACTGTCGCGGCAATGCGCGCTTCTCGGGTCTTGTTCTCGGGCTTATCAAGGCCGTAATACAGCTTTTGCATCACGATATCCGTTTGTCCGTCCATATCCACCGTGTAAATATGCTGGATATGCGGCTCGGGATATTCCGGGTCGTGCAATCTGTGACTTTCCCCAATCAGAACCTTGGCCTGACCACCGGGGATTTTTACTTCAACCGCGTCCACAGGATGAAAGCGCAACCACGCGGGCGCCGAATTGCACCACCTGATAAAATCGGCCCTGTTCATGCCGATTGCCGGATAACCGGCCCCTCGTAACCGACCGATTGCCCCGTTGGCTTCGTGGTCGCATAGCGAATCATCATCGTCGCATATCTCAGGGCGGAAATAATATCGTCGTTTTTAGGCACGATTTTCCCATCCTTCCTGTGATACATCCGGAATTCTTCAAAGAAATCCGTGCAAGTCGAAAACACCTTGAATCGGCCCGTCCGCATTCTTTCCAAAAGATCGACGACCACCGGCTCAACGTCCTGTCTTCCGCCCGAATCGTCGGAATACCGCGCGGAAATATACATCATGTTGGCCCCATGTTCCGCGTACATGTCCTTCAGGGTCCGACCCGACCCCTTTTCCTTGTTCAGCCCATCATGCGGCCACGCGACGGGGATCCAATGCCCCCACCCCTTGAATACGGGCGCATGATATGCAGGCGTTTCCCCGGACTTCCGGTAGCAGGCGGTCAGATAAATAACGTCGTTCTCACGGTCAAAAGCCAGCTTCACGCCAGCGGCAGGGTGATCTATTCCAAAATCACAACCGCAAATCTGAGCGAAGTAAAACGGGACCTCAAAGGGATCAACCGTGATTTCCGATTCAGCGACCGGCCAAACCTTACCTTCGCCCATCATGGGCATACCGAGGGCGCGGGTTTCTCGTTCGTGGTCCGGATATTCGGATACGATCCGTTCCGCTTCGGCCATCGTGTAGTGACCTTCCCATTCCTGACCTTCCCAGGGGCCTTCCTGCCAAACGCCCCCCGCCGCGTCAAAAATCGTCATGTTCGTGAGGTGCTTTTGAGGACTTTCCCCGTTTAGAAAACTATCAACCACCGTCGTCGTTCCCAACAGCGGCGTAAAGGTCATCATTACAAGCCCCCCCGTCGCTTGCGTTCTTGTGACACCTTCCGAATAAAGGCCGTCGTCGTCGGGTTCTTCGTCCGGCCATATCACGTCGACAGGCTTCCCCTGCCACTTTTGCCGGCCCTGTTCATAGGTTTTAAGGGATATTCTCGACAAACCGCCAGACACATGCCTAACGATGATTTCATCGACAACCCCTTTGACGCCAGCCTGCCGGGTCGTAACCTTCACAATATCGTCACCCGGAAGGGAACCCGTCCCGAAATCGGGATGATCCATCGAAGGCGATTCCGTGCCCAAAAGGATGGGCTGAATAATCTCCTTCGACGTTTCGTTTGTCGGGGAACCCGTCCAAATCAATGTCGGGTCTTTGAAAACCCTTCCCGCCCACCAATCGGGATATTTGCCCGTCGCGTGCATAGCGACTTCCATGCCGGCGCACCAAGTCTTCCCGACCTGATTACCCGCCATTAAGAGACGCTCGCGGAAGGTGGCCCCCGCTTTGTGAAAGGCGTATT
>JGI10211J34971_10000353_pt1 | contig 37014 bp, 50 predicted proteins | sample Etolagsediment_FD_34971 | JGI IMG/M metagenome (IMG submission 34971)
AGCATCATACTCTTCACAATACCAATCAAGATCAGGTTCTTCCTGATTGGTTTCTTCACGAATGTCCCATTCAATACACTGAAGATGACCTTCTTGGTCTTTAATAAAATAGTTTAGAGTGTCAATCAAACTCATTCTTCTTCTTCAAATCCACCAATACCAATATCTACAAAGGTAGAACCATCAACATCTTCAAAGAGTTGAAACTCAAAATCACCTTCATAAAAGTGATATTTGTATCCGTCAGTGATCCTTACTTCTTGATCTTGTGGGAACTCTTTGAGTTTTTCAATCCATTCAGAAATAGTCATTGTGCCACCTTGCGAAACTCTTCCAACCAATCTTCACCCAACAAATCAACAAGTTGCTCGTGGGTGATTCCCTGAATAAGTTTCAGTGCTTCCTGAAACCTGCGTTCGTTTTCCTCTTCCGTGGGTTCCATTGCCTCCACTTCATCAAGTTTCTCATTCACAAAATCAGTCATATCAAGTGTGCGTGGATCAATACCAGCATCAGTACAATCCATGATAAACTCCATGAAGGCACCTAGAATGAGACAGGATTTGCGTTTGTCATCAATTGGCATGGCAACATAGTGTAGCACATACTCGTAAAGTTCATCGTAAGTCATTTGATGTCCAGGAACTTTTCATTACGGTTCATATGGTCCAAGATTTGACCTACCATATAAAGATAGGTATCATCATCATTTTTACAACACAACTCATAAGCATCATAGAGTTTGTTGTAAAGTTCTTTCCAGTAGTCTTTATTGATAGTCATTTTTGAAGTAGCAGAATGATAAAAGCAATACTGAGAAAGGCAATGGCAAGCAGAGCACTAATCCACAGTGGAGATAGCACCCACCACCAGGACCAGCTGATGTATCCTGTGAGTTTGAGACCGATAAACAATACAGTCAGCAAACCAGGAAATCCAATGCCACCAGAAGAAGTAGAAGTGTTGTTAGACATAATCAGAAATCAATAGTTTGAGCGTTGTTCATTTGGTCCATCATCTTATCAAGATCTTCAATCACACCTTGCATTGCGGACCTGGAGTAACCCGTAGCAAAAGCATAACCTTCACCTTCATTTTCAAGTGCTGTATAGGTAACTTTTACAGCATCCTGTAGGCGTTCTTGAAGTGAAAAGAGTTGAAGTGAAAGGAGTTGAGTTTCCAGTTTCATCGGGGTGTTCCCTTGACTACCCTCTTATTATAGAGCAAAACACAGGACCCGCAACGGACCCTGTGCCACTTCATCAACCGTCACCATACAACTGGACAGGAGACTCTTCGTCACTTAATTTTCGATACAACAAACGAGCAAAGATTTCATATGCCAAACCTTGTCCTTCAATTGCTGATGTTGTAGCAACTGTCCAAAGAATTCGTAGTGTTTCTTTACTCGGTAGTGGTTTCATCGTCATCATCCCATTGTATATCTTTTATAAAATCCCAGCTCCAGGTTCTACCAAGAATAGTCACATCAATACCAAATTTGTAAACCCAGAACAATACATCAAGAACATCACCAGTGCCAGATTTGATTTGAAGATACGGATACGAAGGAAAATCATTCCAACTGATAGAAATCTGAAGTAATGAAATGTTCTTGAATGGGCGTGGGAAATGTCTACCAGTGTTTAGGATTTGAAGATACCAATCGTGCCCAAAATCATACCGATACTTGAGATTAATGAGTTTCATTACCACTTCTCCTCATAATGCTTAACTTTATTTCTCATAAATCCCCATCCCTTTGCATCATAAAATCGAACTCCCTTTTCACGAAATTCTTTACGAAGCAAAAGAGTTTCTTTTTCGTATTGAATTTGTTTTGCAAGTTTTTTTGCTTCTCCAGAATCCATGATGCCTAATTTGATTACTCTTTTATTATAGCATCAATTAGAAATCTGTCAGTAGTGAGTGTGACAGTTTATCAATTGCGTTTGGTGTAGTGCTTTACTCCACCTTTTATATAACCTTCTCCATGCTTATCATAAAAAGGAACACCTTTTCTTGATACTTCACTTCTTTGTTTATCTTTTTCTTCTCTTGCTTTTCTTCTTGCTTCTCTTTCTCTACGATCTTCTTCTCTTCCTGCTGCTCTTCTTTCCCATCTCTGTTCCATATCTTCAGAGACAGAAGTTTCTTCTTGTTGTTGCTGCTTTGCCCACTTTCTCATCTTTTCCACATAATTGGGATCCTTTGGATCTGGTTTCCCCATTTTAGGTTTAGAAGCAGATCTTGTTGCAGAACTTGAACTTTTTCTTTTTGGTGTGGGAGTGACTAAAAAGATTTCATTGACTTGATTCATGAAATCACTAAAAGTTTTGAAATCTTTCATGGATTACTTTTAATTTTAAAAGTATTTATTCAGTATAATGCCTCGCATTTTCTGTTCGTTTTACAATAATCTGTTCCATAGCACATCCTAATGAATTTGCCATACCTTCGTATTCATCAATACCATCAGGACCATCATACATTCGCCACTGATAGTATCCCGATTGATAAACAATTTCAATCCTCATTCATCAATTCCTCAAGTGTTTTCATATCTTGCTCAAGGTCTTTTTCATCATAATCTAACTCAACACCTTCTGTCAAGTCCTTGAGACGGTTCATAAAGCTTTCGTCTGCAGGGATAAGTTTTTCTTTCCCAGTTTCAATGTCATCTACCATCTTCATTAGGTATTCAAGAAATTCTTTTGGATAAACATCATCTTCATTCAGTCCTACCCAAAACCATTCAAGACATTCTTGCTCTGGGTCATCTACTGAACTTAAAATCATCCAGTTATCATAGTTTGACCCCATCAAATCTGCCCATACTCGGAAGTTAGAACGAATGCTTTGCCATCCAGTCATCCAACAATGACCGATCCAATAATCCCACCAATTCATTTTGATTTTGTTTGGATATGTTCCTTTTACTGGTGTGCTAAACATCTTGGTCCCTCAATGATGGTAGATACTCTAAGATTTGCTGACGAAGATACATCAACTCATGAAAACATTTTTGGTTATGGGCACACTGACGAAGTTCTGGGTCTCCTTTCATTACAGATTCAGTGAATAAATCCAAAGCACGATTCCACTTTATACCTTGAGGTTCATCATCAATTACATTTTGGTCTTTCATTTTTTTCTCCAACTAATCTCTGGTGCGCCAGTCTTCAGGTTTATCTCTCTTAAACCAATTCGCAATATCATCAGCACTATCAAATCCAGTTCTGTGATTTGAAAGATCTGGATCACCCAATCCCAATCGGTTTAAGAAGTCATCTGTACTTCCTTCAATCATATCAGGATTATTGGCAACTCGCCGTGCTTTTTGTAACATTTCCCGAGCACTTGTGTTTGCTTTTGCTAATTTTTCTGCCCATACCATCTCTGATAGTTCTACACTCTCACCTCTTGCAATTCTACCGCAGATGAACTCTAATTTTAATCTATAATTTGTTGAAAGCATTTTACCTAAAGTAGTTTGTGCTCAAGGTCGTTTAATCTTGTAAATTCTTGATAAGCTTGTTCTGCTCTGGAAGATAAAATATCCCTAATATCTTCCAGAATAGTATCAGTATCTACATAATCGTCAAGATATTTATCCAGTGCTTCTTTGAGGTATCTCTTACGATGCCATTCTGGTGAATAAGGTTTATAATCCATTCTTAAAGTAAATTATTTAAGTTCATAGTCAGGGTATTGTTCACGAACTTTATCCCTAAAACGTGCATTAAACGTAGGAGGATTTAGTTCTCTCTTTTGCTTAATTGTCTTGTTTAAATGATCAATAATCAATAACTTTTTCATGTTCTTGAACTCCATAATTACTTAAACTGTAGATTTTTCTTACCAATTCTAGTAGCACCTTCACCTGGTTTAACTTTACCAGATGCATTTTTTGTTGTCATCTTACCTTGATCATATGTCTTGCCAAGTTTAGGATCTGCATCTGATCTTCTAGATGTTCCCAACCAAGATGCTCTTGCATCAGTTCCTTTGCCCTGCTTAATCAATACACTATCTTGATCTTTTTTCTTGGAGTCAGTTGGTTGATTTCTTTTATGTTTTAATCCACCTGCTTGTCCCAATTTTTGTAGAGTTTTTTTGAATTTTCTTTTACCCTTTTTACCAGAAGATACAACAAAAGATTTTTCTTTTTGCTCACCATGATCTTTTTCATGATAAACACCAGAAGCTTTTGTTGGACCAGGAAGTCCAGCACCTTTAACATTCCTTACAAGTTGATTACTTGCTGCTTGATTTTGTTTCTTAGTATTATCTCCTCTTGCAGCAGATACAATGCCAGTGCCCTTTTTCTTCATAGTAGATACAACCCTACTTAATGACTTTTCTTGAATGTCTGCACATTCTATCATGAATTCTTGAAAGGTTTTCATTGATACTGAATTTATATTTTTTATTATTTAGATTCAGTCAGTCCCACAGAATCTCAAACAAACTTCAAGAAATACCTGATCGGCATTTTTCTTGGCATCAATAGACCAATCATATCCATCACAATCTGAATTGAGAGCATTATTATATGCTATCTCGGCACGAATCAATTCACGAAGCAGTTCTAATTTTTCTGGACTCATCATAAATCTCCTTTTGAATAATCATATCACACTTTGTCTGATATGTGTAAAGTGTTAAATCTGGGTGTAACAAATCAACCTGACAGACATTTGGTGCTATCTGAACCAGTCCTACAACAATCGTAGTTACGATGTCCATCAGGTTGACCTCATATCATCTCCTAGAGATATATATGAGTTAAATTATTTTCCTATCTCCTTTAGTTAAAATTTGAAAATCTTGAACTTTGCCGTCTCTAAAATGAATACGGCAGTCAGGCCAGGTTTCCCATTCACCTTCCCATCTTTCTGGATAAATGGTGATATACTTGGTAATATTCCAAGGTCTTACCTTACCGTGAGTTCCGTTAGGTATCCAACGGAAATTCAACAATGCCATTTCTTGATAACCATCATCACCCTCTTGAAGTTCTACAAAGTCGGCAGTATGAGAGTAATCAATCAAATATAATTGCCCATCTGGTGAAATCCAGTATTGTGACATAGTGCCACCATACCCTTCTTCAATATCTTTTGTTTGATTTTGTCCGTAGAAGTCCTCCCCAAAAGGTTTATAAGAACTTCTCACATTGTCATACATTCCGATGGATCATTCCTCCTCAGTCACAACAGATTTATAATACATCAGTCCATCCCCGATTCTTCAGAACACATTGCTGCTAAAGCTTCTGAAGAAACGTGTTCTTCATAAGACATTGCTTCAATCTCCTCATCAGTATACTGTGTAGCATCAGGATTTTCAAGTCGTGAAAGTTTTGCTTTCAAATCCAAATTTTCTTGATACAGTTTCCGATAAGAACCAGGAGTTGCGTGAATATTTGTAGATTCTTCTACATTAGAATATTTTTTTGCTTCCTCTGGATAGAAATGCTTTTCCCAATCTTTACAAAGAGTTCCCATTGGACCTTTATTCACCCGTGCTAGTTCTTTCTCAATCTCAAGTTGCCTCTGAACTTCTTCCTGAACTTTCTTACCAACATCCTCATTCATTGTGAGATCATACTCCTCGCACATCTTACGCATCAGTTTCTCATCTCCATCAGGATTGAAAACTGTACTCATCACACCAGCAGCAATAGATTTCTCACAGTAACCCATCGTGAGCATGACTTTCTTGAACAGTCCAAAGACCTGAGTTGTGGTCAAGTCGTGGACTGGAACTTCAAAAGTAACGTGTTCTTCTGGAGGAATTCCACTTTCATAAGTAGAGTATGAATTGTAAGTAAAAGTGGAGTCGTATTTGACAGTGAGTTTTGCTTCGTAAGTCATAGTGAAGGAATTTGAATGCTTATACTATAAGACTCTCTGACAGTAAAGTCAAGAGGGTGTGTGACGGTTTAATAACTGACTAAATCAAACTTACCGTCTTTCTCCACGATTGCACTGCACTGATCTACAAAATCTCCACAACACATATATGTAATCTCTTCAATCTGTCGAATATTTCCAACGTGAATATGTCCGCAAATCACACCATCATATTTTCCTTTTAATGCAGCATACTTTGCAACATCAGTTTCATATCGATCAATATAATCTCTTCCTCTTTTTGTTGTCTTTAGAAAATTAATTAAAGAAAAATTAAATAACTTCTTTGTCCAGATATTTAATGGTGTGATAAATTCATATCCCCAATTAAACATAAATTGTTTCCAGGAACCAGAAGAATACTCTGAACATTTATCACCGTGAATACACAAATACTTCTTACCATTTCTGGTTTTATACACATATTGATCGAATGTTTGATAATTACGATGTGTAAATCCTGCATAACGACGAAGTTCTGCTTCGTGATTTCCAAAAATATGAATGATCTCTACACCACTCTTTGCAAGTTTAACTAATTCGTGAATACACTGCGTATGAATCTTTCTCCAGTGAGTATTATATTGTTCCATACACTGAACATCTATAATATCACCTACCATCACTAACTTCTTTGTATTCAGTTGTTTTAAGAACTTTAGAAATTTCTTTGCATTACAACGATCAGTACCTAAATGAACATCTGAGACAAACGTTGAGTCGTATCTCATAAATCTTTCCAATTTGAGTAACTCCTCATTATATATTTTTGAGTCTTATTTGATAATCTCCCAATGAGGATCATTCTCCTTATTCAACCAGAAACAATACCTCTTATTAATAGAAACTACAAAGAATTGTGTATCAGTTTCTTGTTCAATCTCCATTGCATGAAGTTTATCCATTTGGTTAATAAACCTATTACGTGATTTTGATGACTTAGGAGTCACATTTACAAATCGTTTCTTAGTTTTCATAGAGCTAGTCATTTCAACCTCCACAAAGGTATTCTAGTGAGTTTTGGATGTGCTGTCAAGTCATACTATAAAACCCCTCAGAGAGATTCTGAGGGGTTTATGGGACACTTTTTAAAGTGTCTATTCTGTGTCAAAAAAGAACATATGGAACAATCTAGAATCATATTTGTCATACCCAAAATACTTTGATGCTGCATGTGGACAATGACCATCCCAAATTACAAGACGATTATACACATTTGCCACAACATCAATATGATCCCATGGAGTTGGATCTAAATTTCTATTTGCCCATATAATATCGGATCCTTCAACATCAACATGCCTAATACCAGTTTTTTTGTGTGCTAACAAAGAAGTTCCACACTCATATGGAGCATTTGGAGTTAGGTATACTGTTGCAGCCCACTTTTGAGCATCTGCATGATAAACTAATGCATCTTCACATGTACAATGTTGAAATCTTCCACACATTCCATGAGTTTCCATCCAATTTGTAATCTTCATTCCCATGATAGATTCAAATGCTTCTTTTGTTCCTTCAATCTCAAATTGGTGCTCAGTTCTTCTTCCACGATGATAATCACTAAAGTGAAATTCTTGAGTTAGTGCAAACTCTCGAACAGCATCTGGATCATCATAAAAGTTGTCAACAACCCAAAGTGTTGGTTTTTTTCGTTTGTTTATTTTTGGGCCATCAATTTGATATCTCATGGTTTTTTGGCATTCTCGCAAAAACGACAGAGGTTAAAGCAAGTATTATCTTCAGGAATTACTTCCTCATAATCTTGCTGTAAAAGGTTTCCTAAGATATGTTCAAGTCCATAATCCATGCAACATAGAGATACATCACCATTAGGTAGCATAACGTTGTGATAGAGTTTTTCTAAACAACCACAAGTCATTGGTTCTTCTCCATGATATACGGATTTGTACTCATCCTTACGATTGAGTAATTCTGGTTTCATTAAACTTTCGCCAAGAAGATTTCCTGCTCTTGACCACATTTGATATGTTGGAGCTTCTGGAAATACATGACGTACTGATTCATGAACAGTTCCCATACACATCAAAGTAAAGTTTTGAATTTGAGAATGAACCTCTCCAAACTTTTCTATGACTTTAACGTACCTATCAGTAATTGGATGTTTTGCTTTTCTCTCTTGGTCTGGTAAGTGAAGAACAAATCCTCCATTTGGGTTTCCTGCAAAAGGAATATCTTTAATTTTTTCAACATCATCAACATTCATACCGATACCAGTTGTGAATACTGAAATTGGATGTCCTTTTTCGTGAGCATACAGAAGCATTTCTGTAGTCTTTGGATTTAACCATGGTTCTGTAAAACCAGCAAAAGTCACACGAATTTCTTCGGGAATTTTATCTACTGCCTTTTTAAAGTTGTTTAGACTTAAGAACCTTTCACCTTTATATGATTTTTGTAGAGTCCTTTGTGGGCAGAACACACAATCAACTACGCAACCATTCTTTGTATCAATAGATGTTGTGAACTCCATTGTCGGTAAGATAGAGTTCTTCCACTTTTTTTCTTGCACTTGAACACGATTGTCAATATAGATTGTAACTGCTTGATAGTGCTCAATAAACCAATCATCCCAAAGACTCCACTTAATATCTACTTCATCAAATGAATATACTTCATGATTTGGAAAATCTCTTAGGTAAGTGTCTCTAAAGTGACGGAACTTATCCTGTAGTTCTGGTGTCGATAGGTGCCATTCCCCAACGATCTTCTTTACATTCTTTTTAATCCATGGAAGATTTTCATCATTGAAGATGTCATACTCTCCGCCTTCACAATCAGTCTTTAAGAAATCGATCTTATCAATATTGTTTTGTTCAATAAAAGATTTAAATGTAATAGTCTCAACATCTTGAATATTTTCACCCTCACATGTTTCAATAAATTGCTCATTAAAGAGACCTGCAAGTTTTTGAGTACCATCAACACTTCCGATAGCTTTATTGATAAGTACTGTATTATCGGACCCTACATTTTCTTTAAGAGTTTGGAATAGTTCTTTATGTGGTTCAAAACAGTAAATCTTTTGTGGATTCTTGTCTTTGAGAGTATAAGTAAATGGTCCAACACTTGCGCCAACATCAAAAACAATATCATCCTCTTCTACAGAGAAAAACTTCTCATAAACTTTCTGTTCAAATACTTCTTTTTCCACAATACCCCTAAACCATTCATTCTCTGCTGCTTTTCCCCAATCAAAAACTTTCAAATTATCTTTCGCCACTTTGTACACTTCATGAAGATTTTGACTTGTTTCTGATAATCTATTGAGATTATTGTTTACTGCTTCGAGATGAATTTCATCCAATTCATAGTTTTCTTTTAGATCAACAAAAAGTTTTCTAGATTCATCACAAAGACCACACCACCAAGAAGAAACTGCTTTTTCAAAAAGTATTCCATAAAATCCTGGATAATCCACATAAAGTTTTAATGGTTTACATTCTCTATCTGCTATATTTTCTCCTAATGATGCAATTAAATAGCAGTCTTGATAATTTTCTTCTCTTTCATAAAATCTACTAAGAAGAAAATATGCCTCTGGTCTTTTTGGCATAATTGCCAAAGCATGTTGCAAAAGACCTTTGACTGTAAAGTTTCTACATCCTTGAATATCAAAGCAAATTGCTGCTCTAAGGATTGCTTGATATTTTATTTCATCAAAATCTGTCCTTTCTGCTGTTCTTAAGTAATAAGAAACTGCCGATGCTGTTTGTCCAATAGAATCGTAATAAATTCCTAACTTGAAATTATTATCAGAATTTTCTGGATCTTCTATAAAATTATGTAACAATTCATTCAAATTTAATTCAAGTACTTCAGACATTTAAAAACTCCTCTATAACAGACTGTGAAAATTTAAGTAAATATGCAGCATTATCCTGAAAACCAAAAGACATTAGAAAGTCTTCATCTTTTATTGCAAGACCAACACAAAATTCAACATGACCTCCCATAATTGAAAAATCTTTTGACCACTTTACAAGATTCCAATTTTTATCCCATAATATTATCCTATGTCTATAAATTGCATCCTTTCTCCCAACTTCACTATTGAAAAGATCCACCTCATGAGTTATGGCTAAGTAATGATTTTTCCAAGAAACAATTTGAGATCCTCCTCGCAAATCTCTTGGTATATTTTTTCTTTCTCCCAAGAAAACTTGCTCACAAGTTTCTTTTTCTGGATCAACTTTTACAACCTCAGTTGGATTTGACCATTTAACATAGTGATATGGTAAATCTAGAATTGGCATCCAGTTTTTTTCGCAATATGTATCGTGCAATGGTGGAGGAATTCTAAATCTAGAAAGCTCTACAACACAATCGTCTTTTACTTCTATTTCACACAATTCCATCCTACCAATTCCAGTGGGATCTAAATCTCTACGAACTCCTGAAGTATATAACTTGTTATTCCATCTAAAAATTCTTGCATCTTCAAGACCTACAAAATCCCACAACTCCTTTTCTGGAAATTTAGAAGTGTCAATCTTATCAACTCTTGATATTTTATAATCTTTGTCAAGTTCTAGGTAATAGTTCCATGTTCTTAAGTGCAAATCATTTTCTGGATGCACATATGTTAGTGGACCATATTGATGTTGAAAAAGTTTTTCTTCTGAGTGATAAAATGTATAATTGACTGCTCTGAGATTTACAATGGTTTTATCTCCATCAATGAAAACTGATGGATTCATTAGTCCCAAACCATTATTGAGTTCCGAATCTATTATAAGTGGATATATTTCTCCACCAGACATTAAAGAACTTTTAGCAAAAGAATTGACAAAATCCATAATAAAAATATTGATTTCTACTATTTAGGTTATTGGTCTAGAAGAATATAACTTGCCCCATAACTGTTTTCACCACTTAACCCTCTAATACCTTGTGTTCCAATTCTACCTAAAGTTCCAGTTGTACCCTGAATATTTCCTAGACCCTGAATTCCTTGAATTCCTTGGGTAAAATTCTTACCATCTTTTAAAATCTGTGATAAATTTGCCATTACTTAGATAATACGTAGTTTACACCAAAGTTTGGCAATCCCTGAATACCTTGAGTACCTTGAGTACCTTGAGTACCTTGAGTTCCTTGAATACCTTGAGCGCCTTGAACACCTTGTGTTCCCTGTGCTCCTTGTGCTCCAATAAGTGTAGATAAGTTAGCCATTAGTTCTTACTTCTTCTTTAGTATTTATTTTTATGCAGGTGACAACCAGGCTATGATTGCAAGACCTTTGGAATTAATGCCTTGAATTCCTTGAGTTCCTTGTATTGCTGTACCTTGAATTCCCTGAATTCCTTGAACACCTTGAGGACCATTGGATGTGAATACTTCCCATGTTGTTCCATCATAAATCAACTCTAGAGTAATACCACCAACATCAACATTGAGATTTTCTGCAGCACCTTCAATTGTTGATCCATTTCTGCCGATAGTAAGATTGGTTGATGACCAACTCGCACCATCAGCAATAACAACACTATGTCCAGTTGATGGAGATGATGGAAGAGTGATAGTAAATGTTCCACCAGAAGTATCTGCAATCAATCTATCTCCATTTACTGCAGTATAATTTGTTGTTTTTCTACTCCAAGTATTAAGTCCAGTTGAACCCGGAATACCTTGAGTTCCCTGTGCTCCAGTAGTTCCTTGTGATCCTGTTGATCCTGTAGTACCTTGAGTTCCTGTAGAACCAGTAGTACCTTGAGCACCAGTAGTTCCTTGAGTTCCTGTTGTACCTTGAGCACCCGTTACACCTTGAATACCTTGAGTACCTTGTGCTCCAGTGGTTCCTTGAGCACCAGTAATACCTTGAATTCCCTGAGTTCCTTGTGCTCCAGTAGTTCCTTGAGTTCCAATGTCTCCTTTATCTCCAGTTCTTGCAAAAGTAATAATTACATCTTCACCATTACTAAATGAAGTTGCACTTCCAGAAACATATGATGCACTTACATTAAAGTATCCAGTAAGTTCTGAAACACTTGAAATTGTAAAGAGTGCAAAATCAGATGCATCTAAACGATTAGAAATTCTGAAATGTCCTTTAATGGTTGATGTGGAATCATCAATTGTTCTTAGGAATGGTTGAATATCTGTACCATTATCGTCAGTATCATCAATATAAAGATTGAGTGCTCCTGAGAATGGTGATTCACTAAACTTTAAAGTTCCAGTTCCTGGATCTGAGTTTGTTGTATTTGTACTAAAAGTATAATCAAACGTAGCACCACCGAAGTTTCCTTCAGCACCTTGAATACCTTGAGTTCCTGTTGTACCTTGAGCACCAGTAACTCCCTGAATACCTTGAGTTCCTTGTGCTCCAGTGGTTCCTTGAGTTCCTGTTGTACCTTGAGCACCAGTTACACCTTGGATTCCTTGAGTACCTTGTGCTCCTGTGGTTCCCTGTGCTCCTGTGGTTCCCTGTGCTCCAGTAGTGCCTTGAACTCCCTGAATACCTTGAGTACCTTGTGCTCCTGTAATTCCCTGAGCACCAGTAGTTCCCTGAGCACCTGTTACACCCTGAATACCTTGAGTTCCTTGGACTCCAGTTGTTCCTTGAGTTCCTGTAGTACCTTGAGCACCAGTAACCCCTTGAATTCCTTGTGTACCTTGTGCTCCAGTAGTTCCTTGTGCTCCTGTTATACCTTGGATTCCTTGAGTTCCTTGTGCTCCTGTAGTTCCCTGAGCACCAGTAACCCCTTGAATTCCTTGAGTTCCCTGTGCTCCTGTAGTACCTTGAGCTCCCAGAATACCTTGAGTTCCTTGAGTACCTTGATCCCCAGTAGTACCCTGTGCTCCTGTTATACCTTGGATCCCTTGAGCACCAGTAGTTCCTTGAGTTCCTGTAGTACCTTGAGCACCAGTAGTTCCTTGAGTTCCTGTAGTTCCTTGAGCACCAGTTACACCTTGAATACCTTGAGTTCCTTGTGCTCCTGTAGTTCCTTGAGCACCAGTTACGCCTTGAATACCTTGAGTTCCCTGTGCTCCAGTAGTTCCTTGAGTTCCTTGAATACCGGTAATACCCTGTATACCTTGAGGACCTACTTGTTGATCAAAAGTTATATTTGCAGTAGTTCCATTTGCAGTTGCAGTTACACCCAAACCAACAAAGTTGATAGAAGTAAAGGTGGTTCCAATACCAACACCTTCATCTTTTACTTCTACGCCAGTTAAAGAAGTACTTATAATTGTTGCAATTGTCTGAATACTATCAATATCCTGCCAGTCAGTTCCTGATGCAGTAGAAACTAATACTTGACCTACAGATCCAGATTCATTATTTTCATCATAAAGTGCCCCATTCAAATAAACAGAATTTTGAAATGTTGAAATACCAGAAACATTTAAAGTTCCATTAATATCTAAGTCAGCAGCAGCATTATCTGTACCAATACCAACTTTTCCTATTACAGAAAGTGATGTATTATTTTCGGTATATGAAACAATACCAACATTAAGAACTTTTTGTCTTTGACTTAGATATTTTGCCATTTTAGTTCAGTGTTTCTAAGATACTTGCGATAAACTTAAGATTTGTATTGTCACTTCCCGATAATACTAATTTATCACCACTCTCAAGAACTAATTTTCCTGAGAGAAGATTTGCAGTATCATTTGAAGAGATTGGAAACTCTTTTAACATTTCTGTATCAGTTGCACTTCTACGATGCACAAGTGTTACATCTTCTGAAGTTGCGCCAACATTTGCAACTTGTGCTAAAAGAACAACTCCAGTATATCCAACTGGTGCTGTATAAACTACAGTTGGAGAAGTATCAACAACTGCTGTGACTGTTTGGAATACGTTAAGTGCTAGTGCCATTCTTTATTCTCCTCCTAATGCTAGAATGAATGGTGTCATTGTGGAGAACAAACTCTTAGAATAGAATGTTCCACTAATTGTTCCTGTTTGTTGATTGATTACAACACCATCACCAATTCTGAAGTTACCTGATTGGTCTGTTGATGTAAATACTACTAATCCACCATTACGAGCATCAGTTTCATTTTCTTGAATCGGAACACCCCCATTTTGAGGAAGAGATGCCGATATATTTGTTCCAGAACCAATGTATTCCAGCGAGTGGCCAGATGCTAAAACACGACTTTGCTTAAAAAACGGAACTGTTGTACCAACACCAACAGCATATGGAACATTATCTGTAGTTGTAATCGTACAAATTCCCCCAGAAACTGGTGTCGAACTTTCAATTACATAATATGTTGGAATTAAGTTTGCTGTCCCTGTTGCAGTATTGATACCAGAACTAGGGGAAGCAAAAGTAACTGATGGTATCGAGGTATAACCTCTACCATTTGAAACCATTTCAACACTAGTTACCGAACCATTTCTAACTTCACCAACAGCTGTTGCAGGAATCCCCCATGATTCACTTGGATCACTAAAAGTAATATCAACATTTTCGGAATATCCTGTTCCACCAGAACTTACTGTAACTCCACCAACTGTGTAATATAATGTATCAAAGTAAACAACCTGTCCATCAAAAGGACGAACTGCATTGATTTTTACAGTTCCTCCAGATTGATAAGTATGTTGTAAAGTAGAAACACCAACATAAACTTCAAAAGATGTTGATGATGGAACTCCCTGAACCTCAAAAATATATCCTTTGTTTCCTGATGGATATGTTACAATTCCAGGACCTGATGGACAAGTAAATGCAAGTCCAACAATTGTAACTCCCATCCCAACATTAAAGTTGTGATCTGTATTTACAGTAATTGTTGTAAGACCTGTAGTATTATCATATAAAGCATCAGTTACATTTAGTGTTGGTACATTTAAGTCTAGTACGAACTCAAATGCGTTTTCTTCCGTAGATGCAGTAATAATTCCTGTATATTTGTGTGGTCCAACACCATCAGCAACTAATCCAAAGTTACCAAATGATGAATTAGAGTTTGTAAGATCGCAAGCAGCACCACTTCCACAATAAATTGCAGTATCGTTACAAATAGTGAAAATAGAAACTAACTGTGCATATCCTTCATTGATGATAGAAACACCAATACCACCTTGATTGTACTGAGTATAACTATCAACAACCATCGACTTTAATGGTCCAATTGCATTTAGACCATCAATTCTCATCCCAATACTATTTGGAATAAAGTTTGTGCAGTTTTGAATATATGGAGATTGGTCAAAATATCCTATTTCTTCTGGATTAAATGCAAATATTGCTTTTCCGTTGTTCAGAGTGCCTGTATAAGACATCTCTGCAATATAATTACCATTTGCAACATAAAACAAATCTTGGTCTGCATTCTGTGGAGATACTGATACTTCTCTTAAACTATCTCCGACGATTGAAACCTGACTTGGAATTGTGAGAGGATTATTTTCTAGATAAGATCCAGCACTAACTTTAATAACTGTTCCTGTTGTTGACTCTGTGAGTGCTGCTCCAATTGTTCTCTTTGCGTCTCCAAGTTTTTTTCCTGTGTTGGAGTCGTTTCCGTCTTGTGTAACATAAAGAATATTAGTAACTGTTGCTCCAGCACCAAGTCTTACAATATCAGTGCCTATTCCTGTGCGTTCTCTACGAGCAAATAACTCTGCATCATAAGTATTGAGAGCCAGTTCTCCTAAAGGAAGTTGCCCTGTTGTTGGTACTTTCCCGGGAACCGAAGATCGTTTAATTCTTATATTTGGATCTGCCATTCAACCTCTCATAGGTGGTAGAAACCGTAGAAACTCTTATCTAAGAGTTTTTATTATTTATGATATTTTTAAATGCTGAATCTTCCTCTGAGTGCGTTGAAGTTTTGTTGGATTTCTGCTGCTGTTAGTGCTTTGTTGTATATGGAGAAATTAGATATGTATCCATGATGACTATATATTCCACTTCCACCATGATCACCAATAGTAAGAGTTGTAGATGATATATTGTGAGTATCACCAGATGAAGATGTAATAAATGAACCATTTATATACATTGATGAAGTTCCACTGTTTCTAGAGATAACAACATTATACCATTTATTAATTTCTGGAATAGTTCCTTGGGTGTACATATTGCTACCAGTTCCTAATGTACTATTATAATATCTAAAACCATAACCACTAATATCTGTCCCAGAACTTAATGTTCCTCCATTTGCACCAAAATCCCAAATATAATCGTTTGAGGTATTGTTAAATTTATATACCCAAACAGAAATTGTAAAATTATTAGTATTTGGTTGAACATTTGATACTGTTATATAATCATCACTCCCATCAAAACTCAAAGACCCTAAATTATCTCCCGAATAACCAACACCATTCACAAGAGTTCCATTATTTCCATTACCACTTAAATCAGTCCAAGTGGTTCCAGATCCAGGATAAGAACTAACATCAGCAGCATCAAGTGCTAATACTAATCCATCAGTAACTACTCTTGGTCCGTACCCAATTCCCATATCTTATAATCTTTTGCTGTTTTTATATTTAGATTCCAAACCTACCACGAAGCATATTATAGTTTTGTTGGATTTCTGATGCTGTGAGTGCTTTACCATCATAAAAAGTAAGTTGTGCTATATCTCCATCATAATAAATTATATTACCACTACCACCTTCAGAATTTGCTTCACTACCATCACCAACAATACCATATCTCGTTGCTCCATTACCAAGAGCAGTCATACTTCCATTTGCGGTATGAGTTCTATCAACTTGACCATCAACATACATCACAATTTTTTGATTTGCAACAGAAAAAGTGTATCCAATATAGTGCCAGTTTCCATCATTATTTCTTGCAGTTCCTACCAAATCATAGTATGCAGAAAACCCTCCAGCATTACTACTATGACCACTCATTTGAACTTCTCCAGTTCCATTTATAGCAAAAGTGAAGACTTCACTGCGGTCAAAATCTAAAAGAGACCAGTTATTATTATCCCATACACCAGGAGTTCCAGAATTATATGTTGTTCTTATCCAAGCAAAAACTGACATTTCCGATATTGTTTTGCCTCCACCATAGTTTAAAGTTTTTACATATCCTCTATCATCAGTTCCGTCAAATGAGAAGTGATTTGGAGATGATACAAATGTTGGCCCATTTTCCAATATAACATCATATCCATTACCACTCAAATCAGTCCAAGTAGTACCACTACCTGGATATGAGTTTTTATCTGCCGCATCAAGTGCAAGAACTAAACCATTTTCTATTATATCTGGGCCAGCAGCACATGCCATCAGATCATCTCCTCATCCATAGGTGCTGTCCATTCAGGTGTAGAAAGAATATCTAAAATCTCTGCGTATGTATAGGGTCCTTCAAGTGTTGTAAGTAATTCTATTGATGATGGTAGTGATTCTCCATCCCATTTTACAAAAGTTTTATCACCCAGAACATTTTTTCTTATCGTCTCTGCGGATGTTTCTAGGACTTGCGAAAAGTCAATCTTATCAATTTCTGTTGTTGAGAATATTGCGAAGTTTCTTTGTTTGTACATTGTTCTTTTTGAAGTATTTATTGGAACCTGGACTTGGTTGCATTATAGTTTTGTTGGATTTCTTGTGGTGTGAGGGCTCTGTTGTATATTTTGATTGAGTATATGTTTCCTTGTATCATTCTGTAAGTAGTTGATTTATCATCACCAAAAGAAGTAGTTGTGGAAAAGTTTTGAGGTGTACCAGTAAGTGCTTCAGAATCTTTCAAATCACCATTTACATACATTCTTTGAGTTAAACCATCCCAAGTCAAAATAATCTGAACAATATTTGAGTTGTTTGCAGTTACTCCACTACTGATTGTTGCATATGCACCATTTAATGCAGCATAATACTGTTGTGTTGGTTTAATTCCAATGGTTAAATATGAGTTTCCAGTCGTTGTATCTGCATTATTATTATGAAGAAGATATGCATATCCACTTGCAGCACTTGCAGATGCTATTGCATTTGTCCATATCTCATATGTTTGATTGGAAGTAGATGTTATTGGAGATGTAAAAGTTCCTCTATCATTTGTTCCATCAAATGTAATTCCACCACCATTAGTTGAAGTGTAACCAGGACTATTGATTAAAGTTCCATTATTCCCCTGCCCACTCAAATCAGTCCAAGTGGTTCCAGAACCAGGATATGAGTTTTTATCTGCTGCATCAAGTGCTAATACTAATCCATCAGTAACTACTCTTGGTCCGTGGCCCAATGCCATTATTCCAAATCTCCTTCTACTTTTGTTCCTCTTTTTGGTTTCTTCATCTTTTCAAGTTCATTATTTAAGGACTGAACAGTTGCATTCAGTTTTTCTACTTGAGTTTCTAATACAATATTTTGATTCATAAATTCAAAGCATTTTTGTTGATATTTTGCAAGAACCAATTTCAAGTCTTCTTCAGACATAAAAAATACACCTAGTTAACTAGGTGTATTTAGAACTTATTTAATCAATCCTCAAAAAGTTCCGGCGTCAACCGTAATGTTCTCAAGGAATCTTTCCGAATCAGTACAAGAAATAACCTGAGAAGAACCAGCACAATCATTCACCCATAATGCACCAATTTCGATTGGAGCAAAGGTAGTCACTGTGAGTTGTGGAGTATCATTATTAGTGCCATTAGTATCAGCGGCAAGAACACTTGCAAACTTAAATCTTGTGTCTCCATGTTCCCAAACAACAGCAGATTTCTTCGCAGCACCACCAGCGTAGTAGTTGAAGAGAACACCTAAGTCCCAAGTCGTTGCTGATGCGGGTGCGGCACCGTTTACAATACCTAAATCAATCGTTCTATCCTCTACAGTCAGTGCTGCAGTGTTGACTTGAGTCGTGTTACCAGAAACATATAGGTTTCCAGAAACAGTTAAATCACTTGCTGCAGTAACTGCTCCAGTAGAATCTGCAAGAGTTAATGCAGTTGTTCCATCTGATGCTTTAATATCACTACCACCAACAGTCAAGTCTCCAGCAACTGTAACATTTGCTGATGACATTGTGATGGCAGTTGTTCCATCTGATGCTTGAATATCATTTCCATTAATTCTTACATCACCAGAAACTATCAAATCATCATCAATAGTTGTTGTTCCACCAGCAGAGTCAATTGTAAGATTTCCTGAAGAAGTATCAATTTCATTATCTCCACTTACCCCGATTTGAACATTATCAATACTGCCACCACCATTAACATCAAGTGCTCCAGTAACAGTTAAACCGGCACCAATTACAACATTATCAGGAAGTCCAATAGTAATTGTATTTCCGGATCCATCGGTTTCGATTTCATTTGCAGTACCAGAAATTGTTAATGTTTCACTATCAAGATCAATTGAAAGTGCTCCTCCAGTGTCAGCCTGAATATCTAAATCTTGTGCAGTGACTTGTGCATCAACATAAGTTTTAATTGCCTTTGCAGATGCAAGAGTATCATCAGAAGCAGAAACAGAACTAATATCGGTATCAACTGAAGTAATAGCAGTTCCACTTGTAAATGTTAAATTATCAATTGTTGCATTTGTAATGTCTGCTGTAGCAATCGTAGCTGCAGATGAAACATTGACATCATCTAAATCAGCATATCCAACTACAGTTAAAGTAGATCCATCAAAGGTTAGATTTCCACTGTCTTCAACAGCACCACCAGAACCAGCAAGAAGAACACGATTATCTGTAAGATCAGTAACAATTAAGGAATTTGTAGATAAATCTGTACCGTCGTAAGTAAGATTTCCATCATCTTCCAGTGCTCCAGAAGTTCCTGCAATTACAACACGATTATCTGTTAAGTCAGAAACTGTTGCAGAAGATAATGTAGTTTCTCCACCAGAAATGTCTGCTCCACCATTAACATCCAATGCACCAGAAATTGTAGCAGCAGAAGAAACATTAACATCATCAAGATCTGCTAATCCAACTACAGTTAAAGTAGATCCATCAAAGGTTAGATTTCCACTGTCCTCTAATGCTCCAGAAGTTCCAGCAAGAACAACTCTACCTGATGTTAAATCACTAACAGTTGCTGATGATAAGGTTGTTTCTCCACCAGAAATGTCTGCTCCACTGTTTGCATCAATTGCACCAGTAAATGTTGAGACTCCTACAAACTCAGAAAATCCCTGAATATTTAAATTTGCACCAACTGTAAGATTTTTATCAATTCCAACTCCACCATCAATCTGAACAGCACCAGTATCAGAATCCCCTAAAGTATTATCAGTAGTATCTGAAAATGTTGCAATACCAGTAAATACTGGATTTGCAGAACCACTTGCCCAACTTAGATTTCCACTTCCATCATTTGTAAGTACCGTAGAAGAGTTTCCTTGAGTTCCTGGAAGAACATAAGTTACAATTCCAGCAAGTGAATCTGGAGATTTAATACTAATATAATCCGATCCATTAGAAGTTCCTTCTACCAGATTAACTGCACTACCAGTAGAGGTTGTTTCTTTGATCCAATATCTATGAGATCCAAAGAATTTATTAGTTGAAATTTCTGAGGTAATACCAACATACAGATCGTAACTATCTGTAGTAAATCCAGGTTCACCTGCCCTTAATCCAGGGAGATTTGCAAGAAGACCTCTCTTAAACTGTAAAACAGGAGCTGCCATCTTCTTCTATTCTTGTTTGTTACTATTATTTAGATGCTAAAAGGTTCCACCATCAAGATCAATACGATCATCTAAATCAATATCCAATTGATCTTTAAAGTCAGTAGGAAGTCCAGGTTGTGTTGTTTCCGTAGTTGATGATGCTGAAAGAACTTCGTCAGGATTAACTGCAGTGTACTTTCCGGTTGCCGAATCATACATAATGACGTACTTGTCACTTACTCCAGAAACATCCACATCTAGCAGTTCGCTAAGAGTTCTTGCCATGATTACTCCTGATGCTACTGTTGCTTTGGTTTTTGGTGTGTTTGTTACTACTCTTACGTTAATAGTCATAGAGATGCGGTTTCCTCCACCATAACGGTTCCCTCTAGAACTTTTGATACAATCCCACCAGAAGATGTTATAAGAAGATCATAATAACAACGACCACTTGGCAACTCTGCAGTTTTATCAGATGTCATGGAGATTTTTACAGTGCTATCAGCAACAGTTGTTGTTGTCGAAAATGTATAAGCAATACCTGCAGTAGGATGCTTTCTTAATTTAGAAGTAGCAGTGGCACCAGTTAAATTTAAACCCAATTCATCTTCTGCAGTTAGTGCAAAAGTTTCTTCAAAATAAGTTCCTTTTTGAATTACAAGATTGACTGAACTTACTGCTGCCATTTTTAAAATATTTTTAATTATTTAGTTTATTATCAAATCAAAAGAAATAATAGTTCTTTTCTTATGACTTTTATTTTGTGGTGCATAATGCAATAGCACACTTGGAAAAAATATTATTGTGCCTTCTTGTATGTTTTGAGGTATACTAAGTTGTGTTGTATCATTAATTGGATCATTCCAAGGACCCACAAAGATTGTTGGTTGGTGAACTTTAGTGTCATATTCTGCATAAAGAATACCAGAATATGAGTAACTACGGTGATTATGAGGACCTTGATAATCATCTTGGTCGTATCTTACCGACCATACATCAGTTACTGTTATATTATTTACTCCAAGTTCTATTGTAAACTCTTTGAGTTCCTCTGCAAAAGTTTCTACAAAGCAAGATCTAAACAAAGAATCATTAGAACCACGATTACTATTAAAGGTTTGAAGTAATGATCGTCGAAGTCCTTTTCTTTCTATTTTTGATAGAATTTTTTTTTTCTTAAAATTCCAATCTTTACACTGATACTTAAAAATTGGAACTACGAATAAAGGCTCAATCATTTATAAGGTCAAATCTCTACCCAGTTTACTTGATCTTCATTCCAATTGTAAACCTTTCCATCAGTAGGATAAGGAACTGGTGCTTCCCACTTACCATTTACTAATACCCAAGAATCAAAAGGTGCTGACACTACAATTGTATTTGATTCTGGATCATAAGTATGTGAAGAAAGATACTCTGCATCTGGAAGAGTATACTGAACGATCAAGTTTGTATCATTCATAAAACCTTGGAGTTCTTCAACTTCTTCTGCAGTAAACTCAAAGTTGAAGAATAGAATATTCATATACTGTTGAATGATTCTAACATTTGGTTTTCCTGCTTTTGCATCACCAAAAAGTGCAATGAGTTCAGTACAGAGTGTGTTTGCTGCAAGTGATTGTAATGCAGCAGCACGGAGTTTTTTATAGACACCACTAGTAATGAGTAGTTCCCAGAAACGATTATAATCAATATTTTCTAATTTTTGCTTACGTTCTTCTGCCTCTTTTTCTGCAACTCTCTGTGAAATTTCTTCTTCAGTTAGTTCAATGATTTCATACGAACTTCCAGTCCACTCAATTCTTTGAGTATTCTCATCAAACTCTGGTTTTGTAATAGGGCCAATAAAACCAAGATCTTGAAGTTCTTCTACACTCAATTCATTTAATGAAGTTCTTGTGGAACCATCATCTAAACGAATACGAAACGGAAGTGCTGTTGGTTCTTGATTTTTATAAGAGTATAGTGACATCTTGATATAAATACTTTTTAGATATTTATATCAAAATTCAACTGTAAATATGGCACACTACGCAAGAGTTAATGCTGACAATATTGTTACTTATGTAACTCCAATTCCAAATGAGATGATTACTGATGAGAATGGTGCAGAACACGAAGAAAGAGCACTAGATCATCTTTATTCTACAATTCCAGATTCAGTCGATGATCGTTGGATACAGACAAGTTATAATGGTAATTTTAGAGTTCGTTATGCGGGTCTTGGATATTCTTGGAATGAAGAATTAAATGCATTTATTCCACCAAAACCTTATGAGTCGTGGGTTCTTAATACAGAAACTGCGGATTGGGAAGCACCAGTTCCAATGCCAGAAGTAGTTGGAGGTGGACCATTTTACTCTTGGGATGAAGAAATAGGTAACTGGAAACCTGTTTATTGATTATAAAAAAGGACCCTTAAAGGATCCTCTAAAACCTCATCTTGCTTTATCCCAAGCACAATGTGCAAATTCACCATTCTGTCTTACATAATGAAAGAAGACCTGATGATGTACAGTATCATCAGGTATTCTTAAAATCTTATAAAGACCTCTTTTGAGTTTTCCATTTTTAGATTTTAATGGATCTCTCCAGTGTTCTACTTTACAACCCATATAAAGAAGACCCCAACCATCCTGAAGATTTGCTGCGATTTCTTTACCTTCTAATGTTTCTAAACAAAAAGGCCAAGGTTCTCCAAGATTAGAACCAATCTGCACACTGACAGAAATTTCACATGCACCTCTATCACTATGACGAACTAATTGTTGGCCTGCACGATAAATGCGATCATAATAATAAGTATTGTAAAGTCTTTCTCCAAGAATATCTTCAAGAATTAAACGAATCTTGGAGTGTGCTTCTTTATAAAGAGGATAAGAATAACGTGCAAGAGACCCAGGAACTTGTTGTTCTTCTGGAGAATGCTGGTAACGGTCTAAAGAACCATAATAGTTAATCTGTCCAGAAAGATTTGGTATTTCTGTTTTAAGTTTATTTGAATCATAAAGATTCTTAATAATCAGGTATCCATATTTCTTAAAGTATTGTTTTGCACCTTCAGGAACGGCAAGACCACCAGGATCAATAGAACACTGAAGTCCCTGTTGGTGATACTTATTAAACTGTTCCATTATAGGTTTCACAAGTGTCACTGGACCTGTAGCACCTACTGGTTTATTTGGATCATAATCGCAACTCATTTCTTATACCTCCTTCATCGCCATCTTGGACCAACTACCCACGATACTAAACTTCTTCTTACACCTTTAGTAACTTTAAGAACTCTATGTTGTGCTCTGGAATCAAATACGATTACAGTTCCTCTTCGTCTTGGTGCAATATAAGAAGTTCCATCTTCTGCCATTATTTGTATATTTCCTCCTTCATAATCTTCTGGATTTGAAAGTTGAACGATTACTGAAAGTTTACGAATAAGTTCACAGTTTTCATTAATAAAATCTTGAGCAATTTCACCTCCATTACCACGATTGCCTACTGATACTGGTTTATAATGTGTTGCAAGTCCTGCATCATTATGCCAGGAATAAAATTGTCCTTCACTATATTTTGTAAATTGAATGCTTTCTGCATCAATATTACGAATATCATAAAGAAAGTTCTCGCGGTTTGCTCTTTGGACATAATGCCATATGAAACCACCAATCCAATGATTAGTTGGAATCCATGCATTTTGTGAATTTCTTTTATCTTTGTTTAGTGCATCTCCGTGAAGTCTAGAGTCTGCCATTTGAGACTCAAAGGTTTGAGATGCGTCTCTTTCTAAAATATCTACGAGTTCTTCTGGTAAATCTGTCGTATACCATATTGACTGAAATGCCAAGGTTTCAACCTCCTTATAATGTATTCAATGATATCATATAGGTGTTTTTAGAGAATGTCTATCTCATTGGAAGAAGAGACTTTGTTCTTGAATTTTTAAGATATTTGGGTGTTTACTTATGCTGGGTAGCGGATGATGACGATACCGGAACCGCCGGCCCCACTCCGGAGTGGGGCCGGCTTGCCTCCACCACCACCACCACCAGTATTAGCAACACCATCTTGCCCAGATGTCGTTGTATATTTTCCTCCTTCACCACCACCAGCATAAGGTCCGCCAGGGCCTCCACCTGTGCCGAAGTTGGCACTCGGAAATCCTTGCCCTCCTCCACCTCCAGCAAACCATCTGCCTGGAGAAGGACCTGGAGCCCCATAAGATACAGGTATTCCTCCTGCAGGATCCCATGATATTCCTATACCACCATCAGATGGTGGTCCATCTGCACCGGCTCCACCAGCACCACCTCCGCCGCCACCTTGGAAACTTGATACTCTTGAACCTCCAGGATTTCCATATTGAGTTAATCCTGGTACTCCTGGATTTTGAGATGGTTGTGTCCCAGGAATACCAGAACTAGAGGTGTTAGATCCTCCCCCACCACTACCACCAGCAGGGGCTGTTGAATTACCTTTTCCACCACCACCACCAATGCTAGTAATAGAAAAAGCTGTAGAACTATTTCCTTGCCCTCCAGGAACGGAGCCAGGTCCATTTGTTGAATTTCCTCCAGATCCAACAACAATTGGATATGTTTGAGGAGTTACAATCACACTACCTACTACAACTCCACCAGCTCCGCCGCCACCACCACCATCAGCTGTTCCACCACCGCCGCCGCCGGCAACAATAAAACAGTCAACTATTCCTCCACCATCAATTGCTGTAAAGTTACCTGGAGATGTAAAGAAGTGATACTTATATCCATTTCCTGGAGTTAATTCTGTTCCTCCTGTTGCAGAAAGAGTAGAAAATGCCCATTCTTCTTTACTTTTAAAGAAAAACTGATCTATAAGATTCCAGAAACCTTTATTACCATTATTTTGCTCTAAAAAACTACTAATACCAACATAATTTGCAATATTCTTTGGCATATCTCCTTACCCTCTAAAATCAGTGTGTCTATGGTGGTTAATCGTATTTATAAGATTATCAAGCATCGTCAATTTCTTCGTAAGAAATCACAATTTGAAGGTCTCCTGTTGCAGAAGCACCACCTTCAATTTCATCAGACTCTTCTAGATAAATTGGGTTGTCTTTACCAATCACAACTAGTGTCGCATCTGCAGGAACTACAATCGTAGATGCTAGTGCATATCTTGCTGCAGCACTTGAATCCCAAAAGTTTACTGTTACATCTGCTGGGACGGATCCATCAATGTTTGAAACAATAATTGTATTGACTTTTAGAACCTTATTTGATCCGCAAGTAAGAATACCTGCTGTTGTGGTAGTGGTAAGTCCAACTCCCATTGTCCTACCGTAAATACTTGTTACGTTTACAATATTTGGTGCAGCCATTTTTGTTTAATCTCCGTAGTGTTATTTATACAATTTAAATTAACCAAAAACAAGAGATATAGCAATTGCTTTTCCGGTAGATGTATAATTTGTAGAATCAGTGGAACCATCAGCTTTAAGAAATTGATTTGATGTTCCTCCAGATACGACATAAGAAGTAGATGTCACAACTCCGGAAAGATTAACATTAGATCCAGAAAGATTAGATATCGTACCAATACCGGAATAATTTAAACTAGAACCAGAAAGATTACTGATAGAAGCATCTGTGGAATTAAATGTGGCAATAGTACCAATACCAGAGTAATTTAAATTAGAACCACTGAGAGTAGAGATAGTACCAATACCACAATCTAAATTATTTGCAATTAAACTGGTTATTGTTCCGATAATATAAGTTAAAGTGGTTCCTGAAATTGTAGTAACGATACCGGTTACTATTCTAGTGATAGAACCATCATGAGTTAAATTTGGAGATCCTGCAAATGCAATTCCATTATTGTACTGGACTTGATTTGCAGAACCAGCAGGACTTCCTGGTGGCGTATTAATTAAACCAGAACCATCTCCATAATAAGTAACAATACCAGAAGTAGCAGTAACTATTCCAGAAGAAACTCTAAGATTTCCTAAAGTACTAATACCGGATACATTAATATTTGTAAAATTTTGATTTCCAGTAAATGTTTGATCTTGATCAATAAATGCAAAGGTTCTATTACCACCTAAATTTGGAATGGTTAAGTTTCTTGCAGCATTAGTTGTATAAGAAATTGTTGCTTTATTTGCTTGAGTGCCTACTATCAAAGTATTGATAGTACCAATACCAGAATAATTTAAATTTGTTCCAGAAATATTAGTAAGATTTGCAGTAGTGCCATTGAGTGTTGTGATAGTACCAACACCACTCACATTCAATTGAGATGCTTTTGCATCACTAAGTGTCGAAACTCCAGATACTGTAAGTGAAGAAAGTGTAGCACCAGTAATACTAACATTTGCAAGTGTCGCAATACCAGAAACATTCAAATTATTTGAAATGTCTACGGAATTATTAATATCAACATAACCAGAAAGTGTTGTTGCTCCACCAACATTTAAGGTTCCAGAAATATCGGAAGAATCATTAACATCTAAATATCCACCAACTGTTGTGATTCCTGAAATATTAACAGTTCCTGAAAAATCAGCATCAGCATTAATATCAAAGTAACCACCTAATGTTGTAAGACCTACAACATTTAAGTCTGTAGAAATATCAACAGAATCATTAACATCAACATAACCACCAAATGTAGAGATTCCTGGTGAAGTTACATTAAGTGCTTCCGTAACTGTTAGATTTTGTGCCTGAGCATCATCAAGAGTAATATCATCAATACTCAGATCACCTGTAACTTGAAGATCACCATAAACATAAAGTGCTGTTTGTCCAGTACTTACTGGTGAACGAACTTCTAAAAGATACTCTGGATTTGATGTTCCTATGCCAACTTTACTTGTTGTGATGCCGCCAGAACCAGCAAGAACTGAAAGAACTTTTCCTCCTGAACCTACATTAAATGTTTCAAGAACTGTCGAGACACCAATAACATATGAGTCAGTAGCACCAATACCACCAGCAACATCTAATTCAAATCTTGGTCCTGTAGAACCAATACCAACTTTGTTTGTATTTGCGTCTGCAAGAATAAGTTTGGTATTTACCTCAAGGCCATTGCGTATGACAAAATTCTTATTGACTGCCATGATTAGTTACCTCCAGATTTTTGTTGAAGTTTTTTTAATTCATATTCTTTTACTTTTTTACTGATTTTTAATCTTGTTTCTTCACTATGACATCTTTTTTTTCCATACATTGGATTGTTTTTGCCCATCATACTTTTGCTTTGCTTTTCACGAACTTCTTTTGATGTTATTTTTCCATATCTAGGATGATCTTTACCAGAGGCACTAAAATAGAATTTAGTTGTCGTTTGTTTTGAGTTATTAACGAAGTGAGAATTATTATCTACATCATAAAAAAAATGTAACATAGATTCAGCACTGAGGGCCTCATTTACATTACTAAATGTTTCTAGAATAATTTTTTCTGTTGGTTTAAATGTCTTGTCTCGATAACTTCCAAAATACTTAGTATCCTCTTCAGGCAGACACCAGCATTCTCTTTTTCCTATGTACCCTCTTCCCCAAGGTTCATAAGAATAATAGACATAAAAATACTTTTTACTTTTTTGCATTTGATTAAAGGAGGAGAGCGCCTACCTTTTTAATTTTAATTATTTATTATATTACGGATCTTAAAATTGCAACTGCTGAAGGATATTGACTTCCTCCAAGTTGAGTTTCAACAATTTCTACAGATCCATCAGTATATCCACCTCCGCCTCCACCTCCTCCACCAGAGGTTCCACCATCTCCACCAGTTGCTCCAAAACCACCATTTCCACCACCACTACCACGTCCTGCAGTTTGACGAATACCATAACCTTGCTTAAATCCTCTATCAATTACTCCTGTTCCAGGAATTGGTGAACGTTGTCCCCACAAAAATCTAGTTTGACCAAGATCTGTACATGGTGAAACAGTTTGGTTTCCTCTTGGACATGCAATTGCTTGCCCACCAAAAGGAACTGATGCTTTTCCATCCCGACCATTTGGTGGATTAATTGAACTTACCGAACCAAAAATACCAAAAGAAGAAGGAAGAGTTCCTGCAGCAAATAATCTTCCACCATTTCCACCGCCTCTACCACTACCTCTTTCGCCAGCAACATTAACTCCGCCACCATCTCCACCCCTACCAGAAGAAGAGGCATTTCCACCATTGCCTACACTTGCAATTAATCTAGATTTTCTATAAAGAAATATAAACCCTGGAGCTAATCCAGCAAAAACATATTCTTCATTTTGTCTCATTGTAAAACGAATCTTAGAATATCCTCCAATTCCTCCACGATTTCCTCCAGAAGATGAACCCCAAGATCCGTGCAATTCCATTTCAACATCCAAATCTTTTTCTGGTGCAAAAAATCCCAAAAGGCTTCTTGGGATATTAGAACCTATAATAACTTGATTGTCGAAAAGATTCCATTGTGTAATTCCAGCACTTGAAGAACTATAATAATTTTCAAAAGTTACAATTTGTCTTGGTTCTACAACTGTGAAATTGGCAACATTAGAGTACTTTGGACTATCACAAGAAGTTGGGTGAGATACAACTGCTTGAATAGTGTTAACTCCAACAGTATTTGATATGATATTTAAAGATGGAGTTGTGGATCCACTTATCAATGAAGTATCAGTTAGATTATTACCATTCAATAACCACTGATAAGATAAATTACTTGAATCACTTGTTTCTGCTGTAATATTAAAAGTTGCGGGTCTTGTTGCTGCAACCGAAGCATCTTCTGGTTGATCAGTAATTGTAATCGTTGGAAATACCGTAAGGATTGCGACACTAGAATCATATGGTTCATTATTACCATTTCCAGTCGATCTTGCAGTTCCAGCAACAACAGCAGAACCAACAGGTTGCGAATATGCAGATGAAATATAATCCGGCCTCATAAAAATACCAAGACCATTTGCCGTTGGACTGATTGCACCAGAAATTGTAAGAGTCGTTGTTGCAGAACCTACTATAGTGATTCCAAGAGAAGGAATTGTACCATCAATAAGTGGACCATATCCATCAACATACCATCTCTGAGTTAAGATACCAGTATTGGTTGGATTATTTGCTGGAGTTTGAGTTGGAAAAGTAGCAGTCGCAAGTCCAACAAAAGTAGCAACACCTGCATTACAGATTGAAACTGATGTTGGTTGTTGGACAATGGATAGAACTGGACCATTAAGGTCCAGTGTTGTTTGTCTGTTGCTAAAGTTAAGCATTAATTATCTCCTCAGTTAAGGAAATTTTGACCGCCAACGACACCATAGAATGTTGCACCACCATCAAATGTCTTAAAGGAATAGATATCTGATCTATCTGCAGTTGGTGTTACAATTGGAAGAACTCCACCACCTGGCCAATAAACAGGAATATCAATACCTCCAGCAGTTTTAAAGGTATCAATTCCAACTGCACGATTGCCAGTAGAATCTTGAGTTATCTTAAGTGTAAATGCACTCGACTCTGATGGAATATTGATAATTGTAAACTGATCAACATCTTCCGTTACAGTCAGAGTAAAGTTTTGTGCCTCAGAAAGGTCAATTGTTACAACATTAGATGAACTTGTAACTGCGTGAACATGTTCATAATATGTCTTCAATCTAACTCTACCTTCAACATCAAGTTGAGATCTAACTACTGATGTTCCAATACCAACATTTGTAGTTGATACATCTACATTGAGTACAGTTCCAGCAATTCCGACATGAATGACATTTGATGTTGTGACACCAGCATTGATATATCCCTCTGATGGCCCATTCAGATTAAATTTAGTTGCACTTAATGTACCACCAATCGAAACCTCAGATTCAAATGTTGCAGTGGAAATAAATCTAGAACCATTTGTAACATAAAGTGATGTTGCAGCAGTTCCAGCAACTTCAAGTTGTGCAGTCACTCCAAGAGTAGTACCAATACCAACTTTGAGATCTGGATTTTCTCTTGTAAATATCCAATTTGATGTATAATCTTCTGTCCAAATACTATCGAGGTTTGTAAGTCCTGATCCATCTCCAACAAACTGCCCAAAGACAGGTCCATTAATATACATCTTATATCCTTGAGTATCGTCAGTTCCAACACCCACTTGCCCTGATCCATTTATAAAGAACTCAGAAGAACCTGAGCCAACTTTGAGTGTTAGATCTCCAACAGAGGTTGTTCCAATTCCTACCTGGTCAAAGAGTGCAACATTACTATCTTGAGATAGACTTACATTACCGAATCGATACCAATCATTTTGATTAGTATAAACCCATCCAAGATATCCACCTTTGTCTGGTCTTGCATTGTAAACAACATCTCCTGGGTTACCTGATAGTGAAGGAGTTGCGATACCAACGGTGAACTTTCTAGAAACTGTTGCATCACCTTGTAGGAAGATTGATGCTGCTTCCATACCTTTATCAGATGTGGAAGTCAACTTGTTGTTCAGAATAACAGGTCCATCAAATTCAGAAATAATATTATTATCCGGACCACCTTCAACTCTCAGTGAACGACTAATAGAAACTTCAAGTGGAGAAAGAACATCAAATCCAACACTAACTCCAGTTGGTGCAATATCTTCACCAGTAACTGTAGGAATTGGTGCATCAAATACTTCTTCTTGACCTGTTGCTGAACTAACTTTCTTATTACCAATATAGAAGTCCCCATCACTATTCATACCAGTGTAAACAACGATTCCACCATCATATTTGATAGATTGTGATAAAAATTCTTCTGATTGGGAAAGTTGTCGATCTTGGCGTTCGGGAAGTGCAGTTGAATAATTTCCTGGACCATAACCAAGATATTCAAATGTGTGTCCTGATGCACGAAGAATTGAATTTCTTCTAAACTCTACTGGATTTACACGAATTCTTCTAACAACACTATTGATTAGGTGCGTTGTTGCTCTTGTTCCAAGAACACCTCTGAATACTGAGATTGGATTTGCAGTTACTGTTGTTTTAACTCTTACAATTTCATCATCAATTAATAAGTAATCACCAATGTTAATATCAAGAGTAGAAATATCTTGAATTTCAATATCTGTTGTAGTTGCACTTGATATTACTGCAGATAATGTAGTAGTAATGCCTGCATATTCAACAATCTGGCGGCCGCCAATATTTTCATTCTCAATTGTTACATTGCCTTCATTAGAAGTAATACCATTTCTATAAACATAAATTGTTCCTGAAGTTGAAGGAACATTCGTTCCAACACCAACATTCATTACAAAGTTATTCAGATCAGTATTTCTTGTAACAATAAAATCTCTGTTGTAGAAATTACTATCCGCACCAGCAATGCGAATTTTATTATCAACTCTTAGTCCATGTCTTTGTGATGTTGTTACTGTTGCAAGACCAGAAACATTGTCATAAACCAGAGAAGTTACATTGAGTGCTTCACCAGTCAGATAACCAAATGAATCAGATGTAAACTCAGCACCAACTCCTGTAGTATTTGCATTTCCAACTGTTGATGCAGAGGCAACAATGATTTCCTTTGTAGAACCAACAGGAACAGAAGTAATTCTATAGAGTTGATTATAATCAGATAGTGACTCGGACGAAACCCCAGTGATTCTAACTACATCTCCAGTATTGTCGTAAATATCAGTGACAGTAACATAACCTTGAGTAAATCCTGCAGTGGTGGCAACACCAACAACGGCAAGAGTATTACCAATGCCATAGGCAGAACCACCGTCCATAATCTTAACAGCAGTAATTCCACCAATTCCATCAACGGTAATTCTTGCGGTTGCATAATCGCCAGTTGTTGAACCAGCAAATCCTACAAGGCGTGCATTATAAAGAGATACTGCAGATCCACTACCATATCCAGCTCCACTACTTGCAATACTTACAGAAGTGATTCTGTTTAAACCATGATCAATGTTAGTATAAATTGTATGTGCAGTTCCTGCTACATTTGAAATTATATTTGTAATTCCAAATCCAACATTAGTATCTTCTAATGTTTTATTAACAGTTTCTTTTGTAATACTGTGCTTTGGATCATCAATTACAACTTGACCAATAGGAGTTGCAACTGCATAAGATACCGACTCTTGTGGATCCGATGAAGGATTATCACGATTTGTTTGTGGATATAAATTTTGAACAGGTTGTGAGAAGTTCTGTCCGGAGAATGGTGTGACTGTTGGTTTGTTAGAAGCATTGAGAACAACTAAGTGATAAACACCGTCTTGCTCTCCAGGAACATATCTTTGAATTTCTTGAGATCGATAGATGTAGTAAGTATCATTATATCTTTTACGATTAAATCTTGGAAGTGCAGTTGTTCTATTTGACAAATCATTTGTAAATGTTCCAGGATTATCTTCAAGAGCAACTTGGAATGACTTAGCACTACTGACACCAACAACATTAAATGTATTATTAAATCCAGCACTGGCAATACCCGATGTATTATTAGTACTAGTTACATTCAGAACTTCAACAACAGATCCTACTGAAAGATTATGTGGAAGTTCTGTTTGATAATATGCAAAAGCGCCGTCCCATGTTGCATTTGAAATAAACTTAAAGTTTCTCTGCTCACTTACATTACTTAAAGAAACTGTTGTTGGACTAAAGTATGTCTGAACTTCAGCATTTGTTTGTCCTGTAGTATCTCCAGATTCTTGAATGACAAAACCATCAATGGGTGGTCTTGCAGAAGTAATACCTGATCCTGCAGGAATAACATATCTGAGTTTATAAATTGTATCCGCAAGGTTTCTTGTATCTGGTTGTCTTGTGAAGTAAGTTCTTGGAGTTGCCGCACCAAGAACTGAAGAACCAAGAGATACTATAGTCGAATATAAATCATTGTCGGTCGATGCAGTAGCAACATTAATATACCACTGACTTTGAGTGGAGTCATATTGAATTGGATGTCCAATATCACCAGAATTCTTATCAGAAACTCTAGAAACTACACTAATTCTACCACCTTTATCATTAATAGTGAGCTCTTCACCATTCAATGCATCATTAAGAGTTTTTGCAACTTTAATCTGATTTGTACCAATACCCGAAGTAATTGAGTAATAAATTCTGTTATTTTCGAGTCCATCTGGAAGATGTCCAGTGTCACTTAAGAAACGAATTGACTCGCCTTCAATAAAACTATGAGGTGATGTAAGTGTAATAACATTTGAAGAAATACTATTAATCCCAGAAGATCTTCCAATTACAAACTTTTTCTCTGAAGTTACTTCATTCAAAGTAAACTGTGTATTTGGAATGATAATTCGTGCAGAATATTCTACAGGTGCTCCACCTTGTGAAATCAGACACTTAAGAGTATCGTTTTCTTTTGCACCAATACGATATCCTTCAATAACATTGTCTGGAGTAATATCTTGGTTCGTTCTATTGTAGAGGTAAAGACGATTTGTAGATGCAACTCCTACCGTCGTTGTAACATCAATTGCATCAAATTCAATATTTGTAGTTGGTGTGGTGATTTCTTTTGGAGGAATAAAATGTGTAATATAACCAACATCATCTCTCAAAAATGCATCTTTTCTAAATCCGGATGCAATCAGTGACTTTGCGCCAAAGTTAGAGTTAGAGTTAGTAATCGACTGGTCTCCACCAGTTTCTCCAACAAAATGCTGAGCAAATCCAATCGCAAATACAGAAACAATCTGTAAGAATGCATTATTAGAACACTTAATATGATAGTTTTCGTATGTTGGTTTATAAACTGCTAATGAATCCGTGTGAATATTTTCATTTCCTGCATAAGTGGCATCTTTATATGTTCCACTACTTGGATCATATTTTACAAATGCATTATCATCTTTTTGTAGACCAATACCAGTGAACTGAGCTACAACCATGGACTTAAATCCATCTGCCTTATCACCATCCGCATGAAGACCACAAACACCATAAACGGATCTTAGTGATACATTAAAGATATATGGCGAAGCAGAAGAAACTGTATCGACAGAAAGATTTACAGTTGCACCAGTTGGTGTTGGAAGTGGATTTAATGGCGCAGAAGATACATTATACTTAAATTCATTTGCATTTACAACATCAGTAACAACATATTGTCCATCATATCCTGTTGCAGTAACACCATTAACCCGAATTGCAGTATCAACAGAAAGTTGCTCAAATACCTCAGTTGTTGTAACAGTAATTACTGTAGAGGATGTTACACCATCACCTGCTTTAATACTACTAATACCAACTTCTCCTCCAGTTGGACCTACAATACGAAACTCATCAATCTTAGGTTGAATATCAAGAGAAGATGATGGATAATCAGGTTCAATTTCACGACCAGAGGAAGGTCCATATGCAAGACCAACTTTCTCATAGTACATATCCAGGTCAGTTCTGGTTGTACTATAAGTCAAAAATGCATCATCAATATCTACAACATTTCTACCATCAGCATACTCAAAACAAGTAAGTTTATGGTGAGAAAAGTTAGGAACAAAGGTATTAGTTGTATAGTCCTTATATACTACACTGCTTGGATCACCATCAAGAATTGAAAACTGCCAGAAGTAACATGCACCAGTTACACGGAAAATAGCAGATCTTTCGATGTTATCATTTTCGGGATTTGGAACATACTTTGGACGAATTTTTGTCTTGCGAAGATCCAATCCAACAAGTGATGTGCCTCTAGGTATAATAACACCACCGTAAATACTATTCAGTTTATAAAGAGCATTGCCATCAGTCGTAAGATCAAAGTTTGTAGAAAGATCGAACTGAGAAAAGTCACTAGAAGTAGTTCCGTTTCTGAGTTTGAAACTATTTGATCCATCAGGAATCCATCCAGGACGGTTGTCAACTAAATGTTCTCCAGGATAAACAAGAATTGTTGTCTGACCAAATCTATCGTTATCTAATCCTCTTTGATATGAAAATCTTGATGCTTCAACTAAAGCACGTTGAATAGTTTTAAAAGGACGAGTCAGAGAATTACCTTGATTTTCAATACTATCTGTAGAATCTAAATCATTCGGATTTACATATAAAATATTTCCACGGGCATTCTTCAGAAAATTATCTAAGCGACTAAGAGGCATTGTATTTGCACAAGAACTTCTATTATATTTTATTTATCAACATAAAAAAGCACCCAGTTTCCTGGATGCTTGTCTGCACATAGGTGTGCTCTCCCTTCACACGGCCTTTATATTGTACCATACCTTTGCTCTTTCCACAACACCTTCAGATTCTTATCAAAAACCATCAGATAACGATGTTTACGAGTGCGTTCTCTCCACTCACCCTTCACACCTTTAGTGCTTCCTCTTGAGTGCTTGGTTCCATCAGCATAATAAAAATCAGACTTCTTATCCGTCAACCCATAATACTTGAAATTACAAGCGCGGTAGATAATTCCGTCGTGGCGAGAAGAATCAGCGTAGCTAAGAATAGCAGAAACATTTGCATCTTTACGAAACCTTTTGATACATTTACTTACGAACCATGAAGTGATATTATATTCTTCTTTCTGAATATCTGGGTGTATACAAAGTCGTGAGAGTTCATACAAACCCTCTTGTTGATCTCTCTCTAAACCAAAAGCACCTACGGCAATTTCTGGAACTGGGAGTCCAGTAAAAACAATCCCACCAAGACACCCGCCAATATTAAGAGGACATTCCCATTCAGGATATTTGAAAAGTCCATAGTTGTAATGACTTTTGAAAGTTTTACTTTCATCCTTTAGGTAATGATAAGTTAGAAAAAGTGGTTCAAGTTCTTTTTTTGTCACCCTCTCTATATAGAAATCCGACTTCGCCAAGATAGTGATATTTGCTTATTTGTTTTGAGATTCTAACATATATTCTACGGTGTTTGCAATATCATTCATCGCAACACGAAGATCTGGTTGTTGTCCAGATTCCATCATAAAAGGATCAGTTTGCTCATCACAGAGAGTCCATCTCCACTGCCCTTCGTGTTCTGATCTCCAAAGATTAATTTTCATTTTTATTATACTCAAGTTTAATCCAGTTCAGAAGAGCATTCAGTTCTGCCCTTTCCATTTCACTCATATCTTCACCCTTACTAAAGAGTAAGAAGTCAAGTGCCTTGATAACATTTTGACGATCTTTTTGTGATAATAGAGACATAATAAAAAAAGTAAATGTCTGAAGCCGAAGACAGGGATCAAACCTGCGACCTGAAATTTACAAAATTCCTGCTCTATCACTGAGCTACTTCGGCATTATTCTTCGGGCATACACTCTGGATTCTCCAGTTCTACCTCAAATAATAGAGGATGCATTTCTTCATCAATCAAATAAAATGATGCATCATATATGTCTTCTGGTTCCCATCTCTTTTGATTATCTGCAAGTTCGATGAGTTCTAAATTAAATAGTCCATCATCAGGTACATCATCAAAAGTGAATGGAAGTCCTTGTATGAAGTACATAAGGACTATTCTAGCACCTCTATCATACCATACATAT
>JGI10211J34971_10000354_pt1 | contig 36897 bp, 41 predicted proteins | sample Etolagsediment_FD_34971 | JGI IMG/M metagenome (IMG submission 34971)
ATTGGAGTGGAGACCTACTACGGAAAAAATAAAGGCAGCTTTCGGGCACTGGATGCCTTAGCGACGCTTGGACTTGATTATCCGAAGCGCGCGAAGTTTTTCTTAGGAGAACTTGAGTCCCTGTTTTTGCTTGGTCAAGAGGAAAACTTAAAGCCAACTGAGTTAAAAGGATCCTATGCGGGAGCCATGGGTTTTGGTCAGTTCATCCCATCCAGTTATCTCGCGTATGCGATCGATTTTGATAACGACGGTCGTCGTGATTTGATCAATAATCCCATCGACGCGATCGGATCGGTCGCCAATTATCTGGCCGAACATGGCTGGGACAACACCTATGGAATCGCTGCCCCTGTCGGCAATGCTGCATCCCTTGTTGAGCGGATGGAGTCGCGAATTGAAGTCAAAGAGACCGGGCAGGAATTGATCTCGAAAGGTGTTTCGGGAATACCGGCCAATTGGGCTAGTTTGCCCTTGGATGTCCTCGGATTGCATGGCGCAAATGGGGATGAGTACTGGGCTGTTACTAAGAATTTCTACGTCATCACACGATATAACCGATCACCCTTATATGCCATGGCAGTGACTCAATTGTCTGAAGAAATCGCGCAGGAGTTGTCTTTGTGATTCGGCTGTTTCTTCTCTTTCCGCTGCTCATTGCGTCTGGCTGTGCTTCCGTTCAACAGTGGATTGGTGCTGATGCATCGGTTGATGAAGTGGCGTCGACGTCCGAGGAGGTGCCCGATGGACCTCCTCTGATTGCATCCATTGATGTGGCATCGATCCCAGAGCCGAAAGCGCAACCTGAACCCTTGGCTCAATATGGAAATCCTGAGAGCTATGAAGTCGATGGTGTGACGTATCGAGTCGAGCCGGTCGGAGCGGGATTTACAGAGCTTGGCACAGCGAGTTGGTATGGCCGGAAATTTCATGGGCAGTTGACGTCATCAGGTGAGCCATTTGACATGTTCCAATTTACGGCTGCCCACAAAACCATGCCGATCCCGGCTTGGATTCGGGTGACCAACGTCGAGAATGATCAGTCCTTAGTTGTTCGAGTGAACGATCGTGGACCGTTCAAAGAGGATCGCGTCCTTGATTTATCATGGGCGGCAGCGGAACGCTTGGGGTTTGCCGATCAAGGGACTGCCAAGGTTCGTTATGAAGTCTTGACGGTCCCAACCTCAGATGCAGCCTTGATTGCAAATCCACTCGCGAAGCCAGCTCAGGCGATCTTTCAGGTGACCGCTGTTTCAACAGAGATTCAAGCACAGAAAGTTGCGGAACAAATTCGTCGTGCGGTACCGGAAGACCAGGCTACGGTTCGGGTTGAATCCAATGGCACTGGATTGTTCCGAGTCCAGGTCTTGCCGATCACCGATTTAGGAATTGAGCGTGCGATCTATGAGCAACTGGTTGCTCTGGGTTGGTCGCCGCAGCGACTGATTGCAAAATAAAGAGCGAAAACAAGGAGAGTAGAGTGCGTCTAGTTTGGATCGCCTTGACATGTCTGTTTAGTATGACCAGCGCAGCCAACGTGCCGTTNACCGAGGCGTTGGGCAATGGGCCACCGATCCCGGCCGCCCCTAAACTTCAGGCCTCAGGCTATTTGTTGGTCGATGCCATCAATGGCGAAATCCTCGTAGAACATAATGCAGAAGAACCCTTACCCCCAGCCTCTCTGACCAAAATGATGACGGCTTATATCGCTGAGCGCGAGATTACCGAAGGTCGCATGTCTTTTGATGATCAAGTCCCTGTCAGCGTCAAAGCATGGAAGACTGGCGGTTCGCGGATGTTTATTCGTGAGGGGACTGAGGTTCGATTGGAAGATTTGCTGCGTGGCATCATCATTCAGTCAGGGAATGATGCCAGTGTGGCGGTCGCTGAATATATTGCCGGATCTGAAGACGTGTTTGCCGATGTGATGAATCAAACCGCAATCAGTCTCGGAATGACCAATACACAATTTAAAAACGCCACAGGCCTGCCACAAGAAGGCCATTACACCACGGCGAAAGATTTGAGTATTTTGGCAGCTCGAATCATTCAAGACTTCCCAGATACCTATCCCATCTATGAAGAAAAAAACTTTACCTATAACGGCATTAAGCAGGCGAATAGAAACAGCCTACTGTTCCGAGATCCGACTGTTGATGGTTTAAAAACCGGACATACAGAAGAGGCCGGTTATTGTCTGGTTGCGAGCGCTGAGCGCGATGGCTTTCGTCTGATCTCGGTGGTGATGGGTACAGCCAGTGAAAAAGCGCGAGAACAAGAAACCACCAAATTGCTGCAATATGGCTTTCGTTATTTCAGTGGGAAAACCGTGTTTGCCGCAGGCGAGCCGCTTCCAGAGAGTGCACGCAAAGTATGGTTTGGCGAAATGGAGTCGGTCGATCTGGCTCCGACAGAGCCGTTGTATGTCACGTTGCCACTGGGCCGTGAGTCAGCCATTCAGGCGACCTTGGACGCGCCCGACACCTTGGATGCTCCTTTAGAGGCTGGTGCCGTCGTTGGGACGGTGAAGATTATGCTGGGTGAGCGAGTCCTTGCGGAGTCTCCAGTTGCGGTGGCTGAAGCTGTTCCTGAAGGTGGTCTGTTCAAGCGTTTGATGGACTTCGTGCTGAGACTCTTTGCGTGAGTTGGTGCTGCCTCAATGGATCCTTAATGCCGCTTGATCAGGCGGCGATTTCGCCGATGGATCGTGGATTTTTATTTGGCGATGGGGTTTACGAAGTGATGGCTCGTGTCGACGGTCGAGTCCGTGCCAAATCCTTGCACCAGCAACGTCTTGCTGCGAGCCTCGCATCGATCCAGCTCGATGTCTCTGTTGAGCAGATATTTCACGATGTTGATCGTTTAATTGAGAAAGCGAATCTGGAGTCAGCCAAGATTTACGTGCAGGTCACTCGGGGTGCAGCCGCCGTTCGCGATCATGCATTTCCTGTCGATGTGGCTCCGACTGTCTTTTTGACAATCAGTGAATTCAAAGTGACAACCTACGGAGGCTGTACAGCAATTGTCCGACCAGACATTCGCTGGCGTCGTAATTCGATTAAATCGGTATCACTGCTGGGTAACGTGCTGTTGATGCAAGAAGCGAAAGCATCCGGTGCGCAAGAATCTATTCTGTTTCGGGATGAGTACGTCACTGAAGCCTCCACATCCAATGTCTTTGTGATTCGCGGTACTACGCTTGTGACACCACCATTAAGTGATCTGATACTCCCTGGGATTACCCGGCATTTGGTTCTTGAGATGGCTGAAGCGCTCGGTATTACAGTGATCGAACAGAATGTGCGAGTCGACAGCTTAGCGGATGCAGATGGAATATTTGTCTCCAGCTCAACTCGCGGGTTGATGCCAATCACTGAGCTCAGTCCGGGTGGCACCGTCGGTCATGGACAACTGACAGAGACGTTCTTGGCATTACAATCTGCGTACGACGAGAGACTGCGGCATCATGACTAGTGGTGATCAACCTGAAAAACCCGTCATTGAATTCCCGTGTCATGGCTATCACGTGTCAGTGGTTGCTGATACAGAGGATGGATTTGTCACGATTCTTGAAGAGATCATCGCGCGGCATTGTCAGGGTTATGATGCTGAGGGATTGCGGGTGACGGCCAGCAAAAATGGAAAATATCAGAGCTTTCGGTTCTCGATTACGGCAGAAAGTGAAGAGCAATTAAAAGCGCTACACGCTGATTTCAAAGCAACCGGTCGGGTCCACATGGTGCTCTAATGACCGAGGTGACCATCCTCGATCGCGGGACTGAGCCCTATGCACACACGCATCGGGAAATGCAGGCCACCATCGAACAACTCAAGCAAGGCGAGCGTGCGGAAATCTGGTTGGTGCAGCATCCTCCAGTCTTCACCCAAGGACAAGCGGGAAAAGCTGAGCACATTCTCAATCCGGGTGACATCCCAGTGATCCAATCCGATCGAGGAGGCCAGGTCACCTACCATGGCCCTGGTCAAGTGATTCTGTATACATTGATCCCGTTGAAGCATTTTGCCTTGAACGTGCGTTCGCTGGTGACGCTCCTTGAGAACCTGGTGATTCATCGATTACACCGAGATGGCGTTCCAGCTTGCGCGCGTACTGATGCGCCTGGCGTTTACGTCGATCATCAAAAGATTGCCAGTTTGGGTCTACGAATCCGGCATGGCGTGTCCTACCATGGATTAGCCGTTAACGTATCGATGGATCTCGAGCCATTTTCACGTATCAATCCCTGCGGATACGAAGGTCTTCAGGTCACACAGTGGTCTGATTGGGTTCAAGAGGCGTCGCCGGCGCAAGTGGCTGATGAGTTGAGTCGAGACTTCAAGGATCAGTTGCTTGATCTAGCGCGTCATCGGGTGGCCAGCGAGACCCAGTAAAATATCTTTGAGAATGGACCAAGCAGGTTCTTGAGTGGCGCCTTTGATGGTTCGATCTGCATCATGACAGAGCGTGAGTAGTTTGCGAAGTTGGATCAGACTCAGACGATTCACTGCACCACGGACTAGGCCTTCACGTGAGCGCCAGATCCGGAGCGAACTGATCGCCTGGTTCACCGGCTCGCCTTGATCCATTCGATAGCGAATCTGCAACAAAAGGTCGAGCTCACGAGAGATGGCCCATAATGCGGTCATCGCTTCGACGCCCTCGGCCTTGAGCAAATCGGTCATTCGGTTCAGTGCCACCAGATCGGCTTTTAAGGCGAGATCCACCAGGTCATAAACGGTGTGCCGCGCGCTTTGAGTGAGCACATCGAGCACTTGCTCCAATGAGAGAACTGGCCCCTGGATTAAGTCCGGTTGAATCAGTTTAAGTCTTTCGATGACTTGTCCGGCCGCTAAGAGGTTACCCTCGGTATGCACTTGAACCGCAGATTTTGCCTCTGCGTCCATCATGATTTGATGTGATTTGAGTTCTCGCTCAAGCCATTGGCCGAATTGATAGGAGGGAATCGAAGCAGCATCAACGACCCCAGTTGATCGATCCAGTGTTTGATACCAGCTTGCTGAAGTTTCAGTTTTGGTGAGCTTCGGTCCACTGATCAACAGCCGTTTGTCCTCGGGTGGGTTTTGCATCCACTGATCCACTGCTTCTCGGAGTGACTTATCGAGTGTGGTCTTGCTTAGGCGCAATTCAACAAGCGTTTTGTCTGCAAACAGCGACAGTGCATCTAATTCACTGAGAACTCGCTGCGCAATCTCGGGTTCTGTTTGGTCAAGCACCAACCGTTCGGTAAATCCTTGATCCTTTCCAGCCGTTCTCCACAGATCACCAATCCTCGTGATAAAAAATGCTTCATCACCGATCAGTGCAGCGACCTGAGGTAATGCGGAACGCCATTGATGGCCATCAAATTCAGCAGCTTTGATGGCCATGATTTAGTTGGCCTGCGAGGATTGGGTTTGCTTTAGCGCTTGTTCGTAGCGCACGCGGATCGAGGGGACAATCTGGCGCAGTAGATCACTCTCGAGACTGCGCTTTAATTGCTCAACCCGCTGATCTTCCGCTGACGTGTCTGCGCCACCATCGACGTAGATGAGTGTTGCACGAACAGTGGTTTCTGGGATGAGAAGAATCAGATCATCACCGGTGAGGCTGTAACTCATCTGCAGAGCAAGCTCTGTTTGATCACCGCCTGACACAGGGCCAAGTACTCGGCTTGAGAGCGTCGGCAGAGTCACTTTGAGTAACGGTGCTGAACCGCTAGTGACAACATCCGTGCCTTGATCGTTGAGTTGACGCGTGATGTTTTGCACGATCGGTGAATAGGGATCTGATGTCTGGATCCGCAATCTGTCGGGAAGCTGCCCTTGGGGTGTCCCTGTCCCACGTAACCGGAACCCACATCCGCTGAGGAGGCCAGCTGCTGTGAGCGTTAACAATGCACGTCGGTTGATCATACTGGTGCCACCACTAAATTGACGAGTTTTTGAGGAACAACAATCGCTTTCTTTTCGACCATCCCTTCGAGGAACTTCGCGACTTGTGGTTCGTCCCGAGCCATGGTCAGAATAGTTGCCTGATCTGCATCACTCGGGACCTCGATGCGACCACGGAGTTTTCCATTGACCTGAACCACCAACGTCAGTGTATTCCGAGTTAAAGCATCTTCGCGAACTTTTGGCCAAGGAACGTCCATCAAGGAGTTCTGATGACCAAGACCCGACCACAGATGTTCGGTGATATGCGGTGTGATTGGTGACAATAAAATGACAATGGCTTCGACGGCTTCCGAACGCACTGCCCGATCAGCATCACTTGTGGCATCGAATTTCATGACGCTATTGGTCAGTTCCATGATGGAGGCAATTGCTGTGTTGAAATGATATCGTCGGCCGATGTCATCAGAGACTTTGGCGATCGTTTCGTGAAGCTTTCGATACACATCACGAGCCTCGTCTGACAAACCGTCAAGATCAACCGGTTCGTTTGAGACGTGGTGACCCTGGTTGAGATGTTCGGTCACTAAGGTGTGAATCCGTTTTAAGAACCGATGCGCGCCGGCCACACCATCATCGGACCATTCCAACGAGAGCTCAGGGGGTGCGGCAAACATCGTAAACAGGCGAACCGTATCGGCTCCGTATTGATCGATCAGCTCTTGTGGATCAACGGTATTGCCCTTGGATTTGGACATTTTCGACCCGTCTTTTAAAACCATTCCTTGAGTGAGCAATTTTTTAAAGGGTTCGTCGCTGTTGACTAAACCAAGGTCACGCAACACTTTATGGAAAAACCGTGCGTATAAAAGATGCAAGATCGCATGTTCAATTCCACCAATATACAAATCGACCGGTAGCCAGTGGTTGGCATGGGTATCGAGCATGGCGTCATCGGAGAACGCGCTAGCAAAGCGCGCATAGTACCAACTGGATTCCATGAAGGTATCAAAGGTATCCGTCTCTCGTTTTGCTGGGCGTCCGGTGTCGGGATCAATGGTCTCAACAAAATCACTGCGTGTGGCGAGTGGGCTTCCAGAGCCATCGACGACAACATCTTCCGGTAGAGGTCACCGGTAAATCTTCGTCACGGACGGTCTTCAATCCTTCGTCGGTATGGATCACCGGAATGGGGCAGCCCCAATAGCGTTGACGGCCCACTCCCCAATCACGAAGCCGATAATTGGTTGTGACACGTCCGATTCCCATGTCTTCGAGCGCCTCAGCAACAGCGTTAAAGGCATCAGCGAAGGGTAGGCCATCAAACCGTCCCGAGTGGATGGTGACGCCGGTTTTCTCACACCATGCTTTTTCACTGAGATCGTATTCTGGATCATCATGCAGTGGCTGAATGACAGGTTTGATTGGAAGTCCGTATTGCGTGGCAAATTCCCAATCCCGTTGGTCGTGCCCAGGAACGGCCATGACAGCCCCTGAGCCATACTCCATCAACACAAAGTTGGCGATCCAAATTGGAATCTCTTCACCGGTGAATGGGTGAATGACGAACTGCCCAGTGGCCATGCCGCGTTTGGGTGCTTGTGCAAGATCGGCTTCAGCGACCGACATGTGCGCACACTCTTCGATAAAGGCCTGAATCTCGGAATTCGATGCAGCGGCTTGCGTGGCAATTGGATGTTGTGCAGCGACAGCCACATAGGTAATGCCCATGATGGTGTCCGGTCGGGTGGTATAGACCTCCAGACGCTCCTCAGATCCTTTGCGCTCAAAACTAAACTCAACCCCTTGGCTTCGACCAATCCAGTTCTTCTGCATCGTTTTGACTTGCTCAGGCCAGTCAACAGCGTCCAAATCATCCAACAACTCATCCGCATAATCGGTGATGCGAATAAACCATTGATCGATTTCACGTTGTTCGACAAGTGCCCCCGAGCGCCAACCGCGACCATCGATGACTTGCTCGTTGGCAAGGACGGTTTGATCGACAGGGTCCCAGTTGACTCGAGCTTTTTTTCGATAGGCCAACCCTTTGTCGACCATTCGTGTAAACAGCCACTGCTCCCAGCGATAATAATCGGGTGTGCAGGTTGCCAGTTCGCGATCCCAGTCGTAACCAAAGCCCAGGCGCTTCAATTGGCTGCGCATGTGATCAATATTGTCGTAGGTCCAGGCGGCCGGTGGTCGCTGGTTTTTAATGGCTGCGTTTTCGGCAGGCATCCCAAAGGCATCCCAACCCATGGGTTGCAGTACGTTATACCCCTTCATGGTCATGAATCGACTGATGACATCACCGATGGTGTAATTCCGGACATGCCCCATGTGCAACTTGCCAGACGGATAGGGGAACATGCAGAGACAGTAGAATTTTGGTTGATCAGGATCTTCGATCGTTTTGAATGTCTGTTCTGAGTCCCAGTACTGCTGGATTTCCGGTTCAATAACCTGAGGTTGGTAATCGCGCTCCATGAGCTCTAGATAGTCCTTGAGGTGAAAAGGCTAAAGGATAGCGTTTCGTCCTGTCGACTGTAAGGCGTTTTGTGAAAAAACTGCCCTATTTCGGCATTGACGCCTCGTTTCGCCGAGTGAGGGTCAAGATGAGGATCAGTAGGATAATAAGCGGTGCTTCCCCAGCTTGAGAGTAGGGCGTCACGGTGCGCGCGGGGATGACTGTGTGCGTGAGCACGGCCGGCTCAAATCGGGGCAATACTTTGTCAACCTGTCCGCGTGCATTGATAAAAGCTGTCAGCCCATCATTGGTTGCGCGAACCACGGGCTTGCCAAGTTCTCTCGCGCGAATTTGAGCAATCTGAAGGTGTTGATCTGGCCCGAGGGAGTCGCCAAACCAGGTGTCATTAGAGACTGTCAAAATCACATTGGCGTCGGCGGCAAGCTCGCGCGTTTGTCCTGTGTAGGCAATTTCATAACAAATGAGCGGTGCGAACCGCAGTGGTCCATGCGTCAGTAAGTCGCGTTCAGGCCCAGCAACAATTGCCGACATTGGTAGATCAAAAAAGGCGATGAGTCCACGCAGTAATGATTCGAGTGGGACATATTCACCAAAGGGAACCAGTCGTGTTTTATCGTAACTGCCTTGCCCAATCCCGAGCGTCATTAAGCGGTTAGTATATCGACCCTGAGTTTGGCCAAGAACGCCGGTGATGAGGGTTTGTTCGTTCGATTGCAATAAAAGATCCAGGTCAGGGAGTGTCGGATTGACCTGTGACTCAGTCATCGGAAGAGCGGTCTCCGGCCAGATGATGATGGCAACATCGCCTGGTAGTCCCTGGGTGACATGGCGGTTCACAATCTGACTCCGAAATTCAGGCTTCCATTTCTCCGATTGCCGGATGACAGGCTGCCAGAGCGCGATTTGCGTCGCCTTGCTTGAGTCATCGCTCGGTTCAAACTGCGCGTCTAGAGCGAAACCTGTCGATAGAATCACGATAGGGAGTAATAACGGAGTCGCTTGCCGCTGGATCACACTCGCTAACAGTCCGCCAGCAGTGAGAGCGATCAGCGCACTTGTGCCGAAGACTCCTATCCATGACAAATAGCCTTCGAAGGGGGTATCAAGTGCGGTATAGCCGAACAACAGCCAAGGAAACCCCGTCAAAAACCAACTTCTGAATGCTTCCATTGTGACCCAGCACGCGGTGAGTAAGCAGGCTTGACCCAGTGTAGTGGACCAACGCTTCGACCAACTGGCATAACCCAAGGATGCAAGCCCCGGAAATACGGCAAGCCCTGAGGCAAAGAGGGAGGTCATGGCAAACGCCAAGGGTATTGAGGCGCCACCGTGCTCTGTCATGCTCACCGATACCCAGGAAACACCTGATCCGAAAAAGCCAAGGCCATAGATCCATCCGATCAGAAACCCAGGGTGTTTGATGGTCAACCACATCCAGAGTGCAAGGCTGATGAGACTTGCCCACCACAGATTGAACGGAGAAAAGGCGAGGGTGCCTAGGATGCCGGCACCGAGCGCAAGGAGGGACTTAACCCGAATGTTGGGACCCATGCGGCCGGACTTCGAGTAAGCGGATGCGGCGACTGTCTGCGTTTAAGACGACAAAGTCCAGGTGCCCAAGGGTTGTTGTTTCCCCGCGCGCGGGTAAATGTCCAAACGCATGGGTGACGAGACCGCCGATGGTATCGAATTCATCATCTGAGAACTGGGTACCGAATTCTTCATTGAAGTCTTCGATTTCAGTCATGGCTTTGACCAGGCTGGCTCCATTGGCTTGATGTCCATTGGCTTGATGTCGGATGTTTAGATCTTCCTCATGATCATGTTCATCCTCAATCTCACCCACAATCTGCTCAAGCACATCCTCAATCGTCACTAGGCCTGCGACATCACCATATTCATCAATGACGACAGCCATGTGTGCTCGGTTGTCGCGAAATTCTTTCAGTAATTGATCGAGCCGTTTGCTCTCAGGAACTCGTCGAACTGGTCGAGCCACTTCTTTGATTTCGAATCGCTCGAGATCTTGACTAATTAAAAAGGATAACAAGTCTTTCGCCAATAAGATCCCGATCACTTCGCTTGGCTGCTCGCCGAGGACTGGGAATCGGGAGTGCGCAGATTCGATAATCCGAGGCAGGAATTCTTCGGGCCGTTCATCCGCTCGAATCGCGATCATCTGCGTTCGGGGAATCATCACTTCCCGAACTTGCATGTCGCTGACGGCCAGTGCACCTTCGAGAATGGCTAAGGTTTCTTGGTTGAATAAGCCACGTTCTTTTGCATCGCGCAGCTCGTCAATCAGCTCGGGTTTATTTTCAGCTTCACCAGAGATGACGCTGGCCAAACGATTGAACCAGGATCGTGAATCCTGGTTCTCGGGACTTCGTCCGTCGTTCATGTGTCTTTCAGTTCCTGACTCAGATAGGGGTTAGGATAGCCGAGATTGTTCAGAATGCCGATTTCTTTAGCTTCCATGGCTTCGGCATTCTGATCGTTGTCATGGTCATAGCCTAACAAATGAAAACATCCGTGAATCACCATGTGGGCAAGATGATGCTCAATCGATTTGCTCTGTTCCTTTGCTTCGCGGACAACGACAGGCCAACAAATGGCAATATCTCCCAATAAGACGGGTCCTTCGGGGATGGTGATCTCGGCAGGAAATGACAACACATTGGTCGGATTGTCTTTGCCTCGATAGGTGCGGTTTAGTGTTTGACTTTCATTGGCATCGACAACACGAATCGCGACTTCAATGTCGCTTTGTCGCTCTGCTTTCAACAGGGTTTCGCACCAATGGATCACTGTATCAGGAGCAACAGGACAATGGCCTGTTGCATCATCGAACTCAATGATCATCTTGCGCCCGGTCATAGGCATCAACGATTCGCCCAACCAACGGATGTCGAACCACATCTTTGTAATTAAATCGAGTCATCGAGATACCGCGTACCGAATCCAGGACGCGACAGGCATGGGTGAGGCCTGAGTCGGATTTTCTTGGGAGATCGATTTGGCTCGGATCACCAGTGATGACTGCTGTGGATCCAAACCCTAATCGCGTCAAGAACATTTTCATTTGTTCTCGGGTCGTGTTTTGACTTTCATCCAAGATAATAAAACTGTGGTTAAGGGTTCGGCCGCGCATGTAGGCCAAAGGCGCAATCTCAATGACTTGACGCTCGAGTAGTTTGGTCACTTTATCGAATCCGAGCATTTCATAGAGTGCGTCGTACAGCGGTCGGAGATAAGGATCAATTTTCTGTGCAAGATCGCCTGGTAAAAAGCCAAGGCGTTCACCTGCCTCAACAGCAGGTCGCACGAGGATGATACGTTCCACCTGATCACGACGCAGAGCATCGACTGCGCAGGCGACAGCCAGCCAGGTCTTTCCGGTGCCAGCAGGGCCAATTCCGAAATTCACATCATGGGCGGCGATGGCGTTGATATACCCCAGTTGGTTTTGTCCACGAGGTTTAATTTTGAGCTTTGGGGTATCAATCACAACCAAAGCCTGCGCATCTTCTTGGTAGGTCGAGGCTTCTTGCAGATGTAAATGGACGGTGTCATCGGTCAGTTCGGAATCGCGTGTCTCTCGGTACAACTGATCCAGTAAACGGACGCAGGCTTTTGTCGCATCGCCTTCGCCTTCGATTTCAAACTGATTACCCCGATTTCTAATCGTCACNGGTAAGCGAGATTCAATCAGTCGCAGGTGGGTGTCTTGTCGTCCGCAAAGCGACGCCAGTCGCCNTGCATCATTTGGTTCTAGGACAAATTGTCGAACATCCACTACCAAGGAGCCTTTGAGGTGATCTGGCCTCGTAATGAGTTGGAGTAGGCCTCAACGATTTCACATTCCACAAAACGTCCGATCAGGTCCGATTGATCGGAACGGAAATTCACCACCCGATTGTTTTCGGTTCGACCAGACAGTTCACCGGGGTCTTTCTTGGAGGGCCCTGTCACCAAAACCGACTGGGTAGTTCCAACCATTGCCCGGCTAATCGCCTGCGCATTCTGTGAGATTCGCGCCTGAAGGGCCGCGAGACGTGCTTTTTTAGTTGCCTGGTCAGTATCATCAGTCAAGTCAGAGGCNGGTGTGCCCGGGCGTGCTGAGTAAATGAAGCTGAAACTGACGTCAAAGCCGACTGACTCAATCAACTCCATCGTCTTTTCGAAATCTTGGTCAGTTTCGCCGGGGAAGCCGATGATGAAATCAGACGACAGACTGATTCCTGGGCGCGCTTCTTTGATTTTTCGCATTTTAGCTTTGTATTCAAGCGCGGTATGGCCACGCTTCATCGCGGCTAAAATTCGATCAGATCCTGACTGAACAGGGAGGTGGAGATGACTCACAAGCTTCGGCACGTCTCTGAAACAATCGATTAATGCATCTGAAAATTCAACAGGGTGGCTGGTGGTAAAACGAATCCGCTCCACCTCCGGAATTTCGGCAATGATGCGAATCAGATCGGNGAGATCAGCGATGTCGTCGCCCTCAGCCTCACCGCGGTAGGCGTTGACGTTTTGTCCCAGTAAATGGATTTCGCGAGCCCCTTGGTCGACGTTCGCAAGGACTTCTTGCAACACGTGATCGAGTGGTCGACTGATTTCTTCGCCACGAGTGTATGGGACGACACAAAACGTGCAGTACTTGCTACAGCCTTCCATGATGCTGACATAGGCACTTGGTCCTTCAAGCTTTGGTTCGGGTAATCGATCAAATTTCTCAATTTCCGGAAAGCTGATATCGACTTGGGCGTCACCACTATTCCTTCGAGCTTCCAGCATATCGGGAAGACGATGCAGGGTTTGAGGTCCGAAAACTAAATCAACAAAGGGTGCGCGTTGCCGAATGGCATCACCTTCTTGTGAGGCAACACAACCGCCGACGCCAATAATCAGATTTGGGTTTGACTCTTTCAGCGCTTTGTATCGACCAAGCTCTGAGAACACCTTTTCTTGAGCTTTCTCGCGAATCGAGCACGTGTTAATTAGGATGACTTCAGCATCATTCGGGGTCTCTGTGATGGTCAACTCATGGCTGTCTTTCAATAGATCAGCCATGCGATCCGAATCGTATTCGTTCATCTGACACCCGTGGGTCTTGATGAAGAGTTTTGCGGTCATCCCATCTCCTCGTGTGTGGGCGCGCGAGTATAGTCCGAAGTGTTTGAAATTGCACGAGTGTTCTTGACGAGAGAGGCAAACATAGACAGACTACGCGCCCCGTAATCGAGGATCACGATGGCTAAAACACCCGACCCCACTTTCCGTGTTCAGTTTGTCAGCCAAGACAAGGTGTTCGAGGTCTTTGCGAAACAGATTTATTCCAGCGATCTCTACGGGTTCATCGAAGTGGAAGAGTTTGTCTTTGGTGAGCGAAGCGGCCTACTTGTCGATCCATCTGAAGAAAAACTGAAAGCTGAGTTTCAAGGTGTGAAACGGAGCTATATTCCGATGCATGCCGTGATTCGGATCGACGAAGTCGAAGACACAGGCCCAGCAAGGATCAGGGATAGTAAGACCGGGACGGTGACACCACTGTCGATGGTTCCACCACCTAGAGCCCCGCGAGACGCCGATTAATCTGGATCTCATCCAGGAGAATGCGCGCTGATTCCATCAAGCTTGCATCACTACTGACATCATCTTCTTTGGCGGCAGCCTCTAATTCACTGATACTTTGGGCCGTTTCCAGTCCAAGGCTTTCTCGTCGCATGTTTTCGATATCAAGTAACGCCTGGTTATTCGCTTCACGTTCTTGAATTCGCGTTTCCAGATGTAAAGAGATCCCAGTTTCACCACTCAACTCAAGCGCCCGCTCGGTCCGTTTCAACAGCGCTTTAAAATCAGGGTCTGTCGCAATCCGAGCCTGATGTCGGTCGATCAACTGAGCCAAGCGTGCTTGCGGAGTATCGATTGGACGATATCTGAGTGAGCGAATCTGATCCCAAGGCAACGCCGTATCTAAGGCACTCTCCCCAATTTCTGTGGGGTCAAATGCTGATGGAAACTGGATGTCAGGGATCACGCCTTGATGCTGCGTGGATTGTCCGGAAATCCGATAAAATTTGGCAATGGTTAATTTCAATTGGCCTTCGTTTACAGGCAATAATGCCTGTACCGTTCCTTTACCAAAGGTCTGTGACCCAATCACCAGTCCACGGCCATAGTCTTGCACCGCGCCGGCAAAAATTTCACTGGCAGAAGCGCTTAATCGGTTAACCAAAACCGACATCGGACCCTCCCAAGAAATACTTGGATCTCGGTCGCCTCGGACATCGGTTCGACCACCAGCACTTTGAATTTGAACAACGGGTCCGCGTGGAATGAATAGACCAAAGAGTTCATAAGCTTCTTGGAGTGAGCCGCCTCCATTGTTTCGTAAATCAACGACCACGCCCTCGATCTCTTGCTCGCTGAGCTCTTCAAGTAATTGCTTCACATCACGTGTGGTGCTTCGATAGTTAGGGTCACCGGCTTGTTTCGCGGTGAAGTCGGAATAAAACGTGGGAATAGTGATAATGCCAATCTTTTCACCATTTGGGCCGGCTTCAACCACTTCACTCTTGGCAGATTGCTCTTCCAACTGCACGCGATCGCGGATCAATACAATTTCACGATGTGGCGCATCGTCTCCAGCTTGGACCTCCAGGCGGATTTGTGACCCCTTGGGTCCACGAATCTTTTGAACCACTTCGTCAAGACGCCAACCGACGACATCCTCAAAGGGTGCAGACCCTTGAGCAACGCTCAGGATCCGATCTGCAGGTTGTAAGCGGCCATCCATCTCAGCGGGTCCGCCTGGGATTAAATTCACCACTTTGGTGAACTCATCTTCGGATTGAAGGACTGCCCCAATACCTTGCAGCGAGAGTGACATATTAATGTTGAAGGTCTCGCTGTCAGCCGGGGGTAGATAAGAGGTGTGTGGGTCATACGCACTGGCATAAGCGTTGATCACCCCTGCAAAAATATCGTCAGGACGGGTTTGTTCGATTCGATTTTTTTGGCTTTTGTAGCGTCGGATGAGTGCTTGATACGTCTCTTCTTCGGAGCGATCCGCCAAGAGCAGGCTGATCGCCTGATTTTCCAGTTGTCGACGCCAGAGATCTTGTAATTCGGTGCGATCGCCGACCCATGGAGTTTCATCGTCACGGATTCGTAATTCTTCTTGGTTGGTCAAATCAATGGATCCCACGCCTTGATTGAGAGTCTCTAACCAGAAGTCGAGGCGCTCTTCAGATCGTGTCAGCGAGAGCCCATAGAGTGCATAGACGGCATCAAGATTGCCGAGCTCAATTTGCTCAGGAAGGGCGGTGATTGTGGCGCGATCAATATCCTGTTGAGTCAGCAGTGATCGCGAGGGATCGATCGCTTTCAAAATCAATTGTCCGACCATCGGTTTGCGTTCTGCAAACAACACATCCGATGCTAAATGCCGGCGTTCAAGCTCACGCGTGATGATTTGCGCAAGAGCACTGTCCTTCTGGGTCGGCTCGATGGTGAGCGCCTGAGCCGTGATGGCGCACCCCAGCACCGACGGCATTAGGATGGCATTGACCACAATTTTGCGTACCAAACTTCTCATGAGCACCTTGTGTCTGACCCTATTGAACCTTAATTATCCTGTTATGCTTCCTCACACCTTAGAACGCAACCCCTGGAGAGACAACTTGGATTTCAATTGCGCCTCACCTTTTATCGGTCGGTTGGTGACATTTCTCGATCAATCACCCACGCCTTGGCATGCGGTTGATCAGGTATCAAGTCGCTTAGAGCATGCTGGATTCGTTCGTCTCGATGAGCGTGCAGCTTGGACTCTGGAGGCAGGAGCGACTTATTTTGTGGTTCGCTCGGATGGCGCATTGATTGCGTGGAGGCAGCCAACGGAGGTGGTCGGGTGGACCATTTTTGGTGCACATACCGACAGCCCGAATTTGCGGGTTCGTCCGGAACCGGTGATGAAAAAACACGGCTATTTCCAGTTGGGTCTTGAGGTTTATGGTGGGGTTTTACTGTCCACTTGGTTTGATCGTGACTTATCTCTGGCTGGACGAGTAGCGATAGCCAATGAGGGAGCTGTTTTGACTGAGCTGGTCGATTTTAAGCGTCCAGTTGGTTTGATTCCGAATCTCGCCATTCATCTCGATCGCGAAGCCAACGGTAGCCGGAAGATCAATCCACATGAGGAATTACCGATGATTCTCTCGCGGGCTGAGACAGATGCTGAATTGGATTTCAAGGACCTGTTGGCACGTGAATTGGACCGCTCAGCGGATGATATTTCTGCATTCGAGCTTTGCGCCTATCCAGTCGAAGCGGCGCAGGTGGTTGGTTTGAATCAGGAGTTTTTAACCAGCGCACGGCTCGATAATTTGCTGAGCTGTTTCATCGCCTCTGAGGCGTTGCTCAATAACGAAGATGCTGAAGGAGTCATGGTTGTTTTGAATGATCATGAGGAGATCGGGAGTGTCTCGACTGGTGGAGCCGATGGTCCATTTTTGGAGTCGGTGTTGCGTCGGGCAACCATTGATGCAGATTTTGAACGCGTCCGTGTGAATAGCTTGATGGTCTCGATTGATAACGCCCATGGCGTGCATCCGAACTACGCGTCAAAACATGATGAAGGTCATCGGCCACTGTTAAACGAAGGGCCTGTAGTGAAGGTGAATGCGAATCATCGTTATGCGACCACAGCGATCACGCAAAGTGTGATCGAACAGGCTGCTGAACGCGCTGATGTCCCACTTCAATACTTTTCGAGCCGGGCCGATCTCGGTTGTGGTAGCACAATCGGACCAATCACGGCTGGCCGATTAGGGATCGACACCATCGATCTTGGCTGCGCTCAATTGGCGATGCACTCGGCTCGCGAGACCTGCGGCACGAAAGATCCAGAATTGATGCTGCAACTTTTGACACAACTGACACAGAGAGATTTGATTTAATGTCATTGCTACCTACTGATCACCCTAAAGTCCCGAGTCCGAAGCTTGGTGTTCTTCTGATTAATCTCGGTACGCCCGATGCACTCGATTATTGGTCGATGCGGCGGTATTTGGGTGAATTTCTGAGTGACAAAAGGGTCGTTGAACTGCCGAAGATTCTTTGGCAACTGATCTTGCAAGGGCCGATCCTCACGTTTCGACCGAAGAAATCGGCGGCGGCATATCGGCAAATTTGGAATAACGAGCGAGATGAGTCGCCGTTAAGAACCATCACGCGCGAGCAATCAGAAAAGTTACAAGAGCGCTTTGGTGATGCTGTTCGCGTTGAGTTTGCAATGCGCTATGGCAATCCATCGATTCCCTCTTTGATCAGCCAAATGTTTGATGAGGGCTGTTGGAAAATCCTGTGTATTCCGATGTATCCGCAATATGCATCCAGTACCACTGGATCTGTCGTCGATAAAATTGGTGATACCCTGAAAGCGATGCGTTGGCAGCCAACCATTCGTGTGTCTCCTCCGTTTTATGACGACCCTGAATACATCCGAATTCTTGCTCGGTCGGTTCAGACTCAGATTGATGCCTTGGATGAAAAGCCTGATGTCTTGGTGGCGAGTTTCCATGGAGTGCCCAAAGAGTATTTGTTAAAAGGCGATCCTTATCACTGCCAATGCCAGAAAACGGGGCGATTACTCCGTGAAGCGCTCGGTTGGCCTGAAGAAAAATTCAAGGTGGCATTCCAATCTCGGTTTGGTCCAAAAGAGTGGTTGAAGCCCTATGCTGATGAGCTAATCGAAGACTTGGGTCATCAGGGCGTCAAGCGGGTCGCTGTGGTGAGTCCGGCATTCTTCTCAGACTGTGTGGAGACGCTCGAAGAAATCGCGATCGGTTTGGATGAGACCTTCCAGGAGGCCGGTGGTGAGAAATTAGTTGCGCTCGACTGTCTCAATGCCTCCGAGGATGGCATGTCAGTGCTTGAATATTTGGCGCGGCGAGAATTGAAAGGATGGCTTGATTGAGCCATCCGGAGTCGTCCGATTTTGCGGTAGCGCTTCGCGATTCATCCCCAGTGTTGTTTGGTTATCTTCCGTTGGGGATGGCCTTTGGGGTGTTGTTTCAAAGTCTCGGATACCACTGGCTGTTTGCGCCTTTGGCTGGGATCGTGATTTATGCTGGGTCGGCGCAATTTATGGCAGTTGGTCTGTTAGCGGCCGGTGTTTCCTACGCTGAAGCATTGATCGCCACATTGCTGTTGAACTCGCGACACATTTTTTATGGGTTATCGGTGCTGGATCGTTATCCAAAGCGCGGAGTGTTGCGCTGGTATTTAATTTTTGGATTAACCGATGAGACCTACTCACTGGTGACGGCAAAGACTCCCGAGCGTCAAGACAGTGGTCGCTATTACTTCTATCTGACGGCTCTCAATCAGTGTTATTGGGTGGCAGGTTGCGCGCTGGGTTCGAGTTTGCAATCCATGGTGGAGTTTGATTCGCGCGGTTTTGAATTTGCATTAGTTGCGTTGTTTTTGGTGCTGTTGATCGAGCAAATCAGGGCCATGAATGAACGTTGGCTATTGATGATCGCGGTGATGTCTTCGGTGATCGCCTATGGCCTCGTTCCCAATCAATTTCTGTTGGTGGCGATTGGGATGTGCTTACTGGTGCTTTTCTGGCGCTGGAGTCGGGTGAGTAGCCATGGATAACCAATACGTACTGATGATCTTTGGGGTGATGGCCTTTGCAACCTTTGTCACTCGAGCATTCCCTTTCATCGCCTTCTCACGATCGCATGATCATCCCATGCTTGGGTATTTTGGCCGTTATCTCCCACCAATGATCATGGTTGTTTTGGTGTGCTTCGGTTTGACGGGGTTACAGATTGAAACCGGTGGTCGGTTGGCCAATGCGACGCTTGCATTCGCTGCTGTCACGATTGTCCAGCTAGTGGGACGAAATACCTTGGTGAGTATTTTAGTTGGCACCGGTCTCTATGTGTTTGGAATCCAAGGATTGGACCTCTAAATCAGTCTTTCTTTGTCGTTCTGCTCAGGTGTTCTTCAATCTCCTCCCAAAGCAGGAGATCTTTCAGTAATTGTTCTCGCGTGACATCATGATCGGCACAGGCTTCGAGGATTGCTTGTCGGATCGCCTCAACCCGTTCGCTGTAAATATGCTGTTGATTGTCTGTCATGTCGGTCATTCAAAAAGACGAAAGTTGACATCGTTATGATGACATTTTGATGTCAGTGCAACCGAATTCGTCGTGATGCACGGAGTGGGCTGGAATCAGACAGGACTGTAGTCATTTCAGGTGTACCCCTCCTGATTGCTCGTCGCTCAATCATTGAAATGTGAACAAGAACTTGTTGTTAAGATGCGGACTGTGATTTCGCGTTTTGGATATGGACTGAAATGATCGACCCTGTTACTCCATCAATTTTAATGTCTGTACAGTCAGGAATTGAAGTGTTCGCTGTGATCGCCTTTGCGCTATCGGGATTGGCCGCTGGATTGCGAGTGGGCATGGATTTTGTGGGTATCTGTTTTGTTGCCGGTGTTTCTGCATTTGGTGGAGGCACACTGCGTGATGTATTACTCGATCGCCGACCATTTTTTTGGGTAGAGCAGGATCATCTTCTGTGGTTGGTGATTATCTTATGCCTCTTGGCCTCCATTTTTGTGAGGCGATCGCATGCGGAATTAACAGAAAAATGGATTCAGATCCCGGATGCAATCGGTCTCGGACTGTTTGCGGCGCTTGGTACTCAAATTGCGTTAATCGAAGGCGCTTCGATTATCGTGGCGGTTTTGATGGGTGTGATCTCGAGTACATTGGGCGGAGTCTTGAGAGATATTCTGTGTAACGTGGTCCCAAAAGCGTTTTCAGATCATCAGCCCTACATCGCCCTCGCTGTATTGGGATCTATTGTGCTTGTTGGGTTGGATCGATTGGACGTCACCCCTTGGATTTCTTTGGTGATGGCCGTTGTGATTACCACAGTCACCCGCTTAATTGTGCTTGCGTTGAATGTATCGATTCCCGCTTGGCGAGCGTAGCGCAAACGCTGAATCGGATGCATCAAAACAGACTTTTTTAGCGGGCTGAAAGGGGGTTGGGTTTCTGCTCTCCCGGATTAGTCGATATTCAAAGTCATCCCGTCTCTTGCAATATGGATGCGGCCGTCTTCTGGTAGTGGGTTCGTGATGAGAAAATTTTCAAGATCATGCCCGATATGGGTGAGATATAACCACTGCGGATCGAGTTCTGTTAACAACGGTGTAGCTCGATCTAGACTCAAGTGATTGCGCCCCATTCCCGGCGGGAAGCTACAGTCCACGATGATCGCTTTTGGCTTTGCAGCACGAATCTTCGCTTGGCTTTCAGGTCCAATTCCATCGCAATCACTCAAATAAACGACTGCTTCCCGTCGGCCCTTGAGAATATATCCAAATGTCATCTTGGAATGTTTGATTGGTACGGGTGTGATCGTTAATTCTTGGCAGAGTGTTTTGTCTTGATAAGGCTCGAGTTCATGGGCGAAGTCCAAACAACCAGGATGTTCTCTTAAATCATCACATCCGTTTGCGTCGGGAGGGCCATAAACTGGGATTGGGGATACAACCCCCCAACGTAAATGAAAAAGTCCCGCGACGTGATCCATGTGATAGTGGGTCAGTATCACGCCTTGTAATGTGCCTGGATCCACCCAGTCGGCAAGATCTGTGCGGCCGGCGTCCAATAAAAACCGCCCAATTGAGGTGTGAATCTCAGCTGAGGCTGGTCTTCGTCGGTAATTCTCATCAACTCGGGCACGAGCACAGCTGGTGCAATGACAACCATAAACGGGGATTTGTGGCGCATTTCCTGTCCCAGTTAATTTGATGTACATGCGATTGCCTCCATTAAAGCGGCTGCCATCTCTTGAGGGGTGCCATCGTTTGTAATGCTGCAAAATGGTGTCTCGAGTCTCAGATCATTGGCAAGTTGCCTGTTTCGTTTTAACCGTGCGGCAATTTCAAACTCAGATTCTCGAGCACGGGCGATCAGTCGAGATTTTAGAATTGCTTCCGACACTGTGATGGTGACTAAAGCGAGTTCGGGCCATTGTTGTTTTGCAATCGGCCAGTACGCTCGAGAACCATTAATGATGATCTGGTCAGCTTTTTCCAGCTCAGTGCTGCGAATGCCATAAGACAAACCATGTGCCACCCAGTCCATCGCGAATACGCCCAGCGTTTTCAGTCGTTGAAATTCTGGTTCCGTGACAGGCTCTGAGGCCTCAGTCGCATCCGCTGGACGAGTGATGGTTCGGATCGCAATATAAGGGGCGGTTTGAATCGTTTGTAATGCTGACAACAGCGCATTTTTTCCGGCTCCAGAGGGTGCGCACAGGTAGAAAAGCGTTGGTTTCATCAGAAGACTCGGTGTCCTTGCACGTAGGTTTCAGCGACACGAACACCATGTTGATCCAATGAAAACAGAACGATATCGCCACGTAATCCCTCGGCTAGATGACCACGATCGGATAAACGTGCTGCTTTCGCAGGGTTGGATGTCACAGTTGCGATCGCGTCGCCCAGTGACATCCCAATTTCAGGATCTGTGAGCTTTACTGCCGCTGGTAATAGAGCTGTTGGATAGTAATCCGAGGACAAAACATCGAGCCAACCGCGGGCGGCGAAGTCTTTAGCAGCCACATTGCCAGAATGAGAACCTCCTCGGATCACATTCGGCGCTCCCATCATGACTAATAGTCCTTGTTTATGACAGGCTTCTCCCGCCTCGAGTGTCGTTGGAAATTCCGCTAACGAGCATCCAAGACTCACAGATTCTTCGACATGTTTGAGCGTCGCATCATCGTGTGACGCCAAGGCAATCTGATGTTCCGCACACAAAGCGGCGATGGCTTGTCGATTGAGGTTTGAAAATGCGTTAGATGCTTTGGTGTGTTCATCCATGACTTGCTTTAAGGCGTCATCCGTATAGCCATATTTCTTTTTGTAGTACTCGATATATTTGTCGATGGAAGCGAATTGTCGTTGCCCAGGTGCATGATCCATCAATGACACTAAGTCGATTCCATCGACTCCTGCCCAAGGAGCAAAATAAGCGTCTGTTCCTTCGCAAGAACACTCACAGCGCAGGTGGATATGATGGTCGACTCGAAAGACACCCTGGTGGCGGATGTCGAGCAGTGTATTAATCGACTCGGCTGCAATCCGTTCGCGATTTGCATTGGATGCGCCAACGCCATAACCCAGTGCAATCGCATCAAACACCGTGGTAATCCCGGCGGTTGCGAGCTGCGCATCATGTGCAATCAAGGCATCCATGTGCGGCCAATGGACGCCAGGCCTTGGTTCAAAATATTTTTCATGATTGTCAGTGTGGAGCTCGATCAGGCCGGGAATGACATAGCGTGCACCGGCATGGATGACCTCTGGCTGACTGCTCAATTCCTCGGTCAGTGTCACAATGACGCCGTCCTCAATCGTCAGCGTTGCCGGTTGAAAGACGCCATCGATTAAGACGTTTTTCCCAGAAATAACGAGACTCATGTGAGTGCCTCCAAATGAATTAAGCGACTGGCAATCTGTGCTCGCAAGTGATCGTCATGAAATATTCCGACCAAGGCTGCACCGCGTGCTCTTGCCTCAGAGATGAGTTCGGCAACCACTTCACGATTATTCGCATCAAGTGATGCTGTGGGTTCATCGAGTAAGATGATCGGAGAGTCAAGAATCAGACTTCGAGCGATGTTGACGCGCTGTTGCTCACCGCCAGAAAATGTCGCAGGCGCCAGTTGCCATAGGGATTCTGGAAGATTGAGGCGATGTAAGATTTGTGTCACCCGATCCTCAATCTCTGATGGATCGACACCGTTTCGCTTGAGCGGATCACTGACTAAATCCCAGGTTGAAACACGCGGGATAACCCGTAAGAATTGACTGACAAAACTCAGAGTTTGGCGCCGGAGCGTCAACACATCGTGCGGATGGGCTTGAACTAAATCCACCACCTCTTGGTCCGTATGGATCTCGATGGATCCGCTATCGGCTAGGTAATTCCCAAATAGCATTTTCAATAGCGTGCTTTTGCCGCATCCCGACTGTCCATAGAGCACCACACACTCGCCGGCATCGACATGAAATGACATCTGATTCAAGACTGGAAGTTGTGTGCCACCTTGGTTGTGCAAAACGAATGTCTTGGAGACTTGGGTCACTGTGATTCGACGCATCAGTTCACCTGCAATATCGAAGCAACAAGCTGTTGTGTGTAAGCGGCATGCGGGTCATCAAGGACTTGGTCGGTCAATCCAGATTCGATGACTTGACCATTTTTCATGACAAGCAGTCGATCTGCGAGCAAGCGGGCGACTCCCATATCATGGGTCACGATGATGACCGCAATACCCAATTCTTGAACTAAGCCCTTGAGCGTATCGAGTAATTTCGCTTGCACGGACACATCCAATCCACCAGTGGGCTCGTCCATGAAAATGAGTCGAGGATTTGTCACTAAATTGCGCGCAATCTGCAGGCGCTGTTGCATGCCACCGGAAAAATTTAAAGGTTTGTCATCGATTCGTCCGGGATCGATCTCAACCTCTCGCATCCATTGTGAAGCGATCGATCGAATGTCTCCGTAATGCCGCTGACCAATTCCCATCAAACGTTCGCCGATATTGCCGCCGGCGCTTATCCGCAAACGCAATCCATCTCGCGGGTTTTGATGAATGATCCCAAATTCGGTCCGACCGAGGTAACGTAAGGTGCTTTCGGTGGCCTCTGTGAGATCAATAGATTCATGATCGCGGGTTTTGAATTGAATGGAACCGTTGTCTGGGTACTCTTGCCCGGACAATAACCGTAGTAACGTGGATTTTCCTGACCCTGATTCGCCAACGATCCCCAGTACCTCACCCGGCCAGACATCGAGTGCAATCGAGAAACAGCCTTGTTCAGGTGCATAGGACTTGGTGAGGTTTTGGGCGGATAAAATTGGATCAACCATTGCTCAGTTCCTGCCGTCGGTTGCAGAAATGCGTGTCAGAGCAAACAAACATGCGTGAACCTGCATCATCAACAATTACTTCATCGAGGAATGTGTCGTTAGAACCACAGAGTGCGCAGTTTTCGTCCCAACTTTGGACTTCAAATCGGTGATCTTCAAAATCCAGAGATTCCACATCAGTGTATGGCGGTACTGCATAAAGTCGCTTTTCACGCCCTGCGCCGAACAACTGTAACGCTGGATTCTGGTGCATTTTGGGGTTGTCAAATTTGGGAATAGGGGAGGGGTCCATCACGTATCGGCCATTCACTAGAACGGGATAAGCATAGGCCGTCGCGATCTGACCGAATTGAGCAATATCCTCATACAGCTTTACATGCATCACGCCATATTCGGAAAGCGCATGCATTTTTCGAGTTTCTGTTTCTCGCGGCTCAATGAATCGTAGGGGCTCAGGGATTGGCACCTGATAAATTAAGATTTGACCTGCGACTAAGGGTGTTTCNGGAATCCGGTGACGCGTCTGGATGAGTGTTGCATCTTCGGTGACTTCAGTTGTCGCAACCGAGGCTGTTTTGGCAAAAAAGNGACGAATACTGACGGCATTGGTCGTATCATCGGCACCCTGATCGATGACTTTTAAACAGTCGTCTTCACCGATAACGGCTGCGGTCACTTGGATACCACCTGTTCCCCAACCATAGGGTAGCGGCATTTCGCGACCACCGAATGGGATCTGTAATCCAGGTACCGAAACGGCCTTGAGAAGACCGCGTCGAATCATGCGCTTGGTCTGTTCATCGAGATAGGCAAAGTTATAAGTATCAGATTCAGGAATCATTGGAATGTTCCTTGTCTCGGCGAAGACGACGAATCAACTCCAGTTCGCTCTGGAAATCGACGTAATGCGGCAATTTGAGGTGTGAGACAAACCCCCAAGCCTCCACGTTGTCACAGTGCGACAACACAAATTCTTCGTCCTGTGCGGGAGATTCAACCTCTTCATCGAACTCTGAGGTTCTGAGTGCGCGATCCACCAAAGCCATCGACATCGCTTTTCGTTCGGAGAACCCGACTTGCAATCCATAGCCACGAGTAAAGGTCGGAGGAACGTCTCTTGAACCTTCGAATTGATTGATCATCTCGCATTCGGTCATGAGAAGCTCACCGACAGGAACGCTGTAACCCAGTTCGTCGATCGCGAACTCGAGCGTAACGACACCAGATCGAATCTCTCCAGCAAACGGATGATTTCTGCCGTAGCCGCGCTGGGTTGAGTAAGCGAGAGCCAGCAGATAGCCCTCGTCTCCGCGGGCAAGAGCTTGCAATCGAGTGGATCGATCTGCTGGGATCTCTAATGGCTCGCGGGTGATATCTTGCAGTGGCTTACTCTCCTTCGGAGGAGCCTCGACCAAGCCATCATTTTCAAGAATCGTTAACACCCGAGCCATGGCATCGGGATGTTCTGGATTGCGTTCAAAGGCATGGTGACTTGTATCGGTATCACTGGACTCGTCGTTTCGATCGCGGTCGAATGCCTCAACAGCTAATGAAAAGTCCAAAAGTCGATGCGTGTAATCATAGGTTGGACCTAACAGCTGGCCGCCGGGAACATCTTTGAATACGGCAGAAATTCGTCGCAGGACTCGCATCTGACTGGTTTCAAGCGGTACCGATTCTCCGTGTCGAGGCAGCGTTGTTCGATACGCGCGTAACAAGAAAATGGCCTCGATCAAGTCGCCTTGCGCCTGTTTGATGGCGAGTGCTGCCAGTTCGGGATCAAACAATGATCCTTCATTCATGACTCGATCGACGGCGAGTCCCATTTGATTTTGGATTTGTTCGAGGGAGAGTTCAGCGACCTCGGGGTCGCCGCGGCGCATTTCTGCAGTGAGCTTGTGCGCCTCTTCGATCGCGCGCTCACCGCCTTTGACAGCAACGTACATCAGTCTGTCCTCATTGTCAGACGCGTGGAGCGTGGCAAACCAGAAACTGAATGCTCGGTCACTAGAAAGCAGTCGACGCCCAAAGGATATTGGTGGTTGTTTTGAATCAGTCGGGTCACCAACGACTCGGGTAGTTGGAGATTGAGGGAAGTCGGATCTTTGAAACCAGGACCTTGAGCCAAGACCTCAGTTGCATCATTAGAGACCAGCAGAAGAATGGTCGCTGCTGCATCGGGGCGTTCATGGCAACCGATCGATGCTCGACTGAGAAATTGTTCTGCTTCGGGATCCGCAACGTCGAGTACCAGCCAATCAGCATCTTCAGGCATTTCGGTTAGCCGTGTGCCTGTGTGGAACATGAGGTTGGATCGAGTAGTCGCTGTGATCCCTGGCCAAAAGACTGTTACGTCTCGATCAAGCAGCGTCAAGACGAGCGCCCAAAGGGCAGATCTGATACCTGGGGGCGCCGGGATAGCTGGAAGGACTAGCGGCCGTAATGGCTCAGATAATGCGGTCAACGCACGACGAAACGTCTGTTGCATGAGGTGCGTTTGACGGTCAGGAGCCTCGATAATATCGGTTAACATCAAGTCTCTCCCCGGACCATTGTGAAGAAATCGACACGGGTTGCTTCGACTCGTGCGCTTTCTTGTGATGTCAGCTCGTCAATCTGTTGGCGCCATTTTTCAAGTTGCTGAATCGCTGATTCAGATGTGTCTAGACGCTGAAGTGCGAGGTCAAACATCGCGATGGCATGGGCTTGTTGATGACTGCGGCCGAGAATATGGCCGTACCCGAGATGTCCTTCTGCATCTTTCAACACACATTTAGTTAAGCTCACCTCACCGACGTGGAAAGATCCTCCGGTGCTATGAATTCGTCCGTTGGTCATCATGAGACCGACTTCAGGGGGCTTGAGGATAACGACCGAGAAGATCCATTGATTGGCTGCTTTGATCAGTTCATCCTTTGGCACGCGGACCAAAACACTGAGCCAGTCTTGCCTGGCAGTCTTTAAGGTGTCTTGATCCGTGAAACGTGATGTCATTATGCCGTTTCTCGGATCACCAGAGATTCTAGCAGTTCACGGAAGTCCGCAAGGTCGAGTGACAGATCAAGATTTGATTCTTTCGCTTGATCGTCCCAACGGCGAAGCTGAATCGCATCTTTTGCGTAAGGTACTTCCAAGAATTGTCGTTGTGCTTCAGATGTCATTGGGCCGCCCTGAAGATCTAGGCTGTGTTTCGAGGCGGGACTTAGGGTGTGGTAGTAGGCTGGATCATTTCCGGTCAGAAATCGTTTAGCCACAACGTGGAGACGGACGGGTTCACTGACTCCTTTTGGAAACCACTGGCTGAGGAGCTGAGCGCCAGTGACTTCATGCATCAGATCGTGATCCGGTTCTTTAGAGCCCATGCTCTGGTCCAGCATATGTCCGATGTCATGAAGCAATGCGGCTGCAATTAATTCCGATGGGGAGCCTTCCTGTGAAGCCAGCATCGCGCACTGAAGGGCGTGCTGACGCTGTGTGACAAACTCGCCGTATTTCTTATCGCCATGCCTTGTAAAGCATCGCTCGATGGTCGAATACATCTCCATCATTCACCTTTGTCGTTTCTTCAACTAACAGGCGGCGAACATAACGACAAATTATTACAATTACGTGATTTAAATCGATGACGTTTAAAGTCGATCTGGTCATGCGGGATAAAACGATGATCAGATACCCCCGCTCGTCTAGCACGCAGGGGTCGACCACTCATGGGTGAAATGGATTGATTTAAATAGGATCGGGGGTCAAACGCTCGTTCCAACGGGCATCAGAATGACAATTTGAAAATTCAAATAGTGATTGGTAACGCGTTTGCTTTTTCTCAGCGATTTCGATTTCGATTTCCAAAGCTTCTAAGTAAAGAGGATCGGAAGACCAATCTTTGTCGAGCTGTTTTGTCGCCCAAGATAAAAAACCAGTTTGTTGTCTAGCAGACAGGCTGAGGTATGCGCATAAATCCCCTTTGGTCATCATCGGTTCAGGTTCAGCGAACACATAAATTGAATGCGTGACGAGGAAAGTCGCGATCACAATTAATTTTTTTATCATGTAACCCCCTTTTTTACCGCACTTTGTGCATAAAAAGAACGCTACGCCTTTCCATCGGAAATTGCAAATAGTGCGTGTTTAAAATTGATTGATTAGTCGATTGGGTAATTGGAATCAGTAGGTTTCGGGCTGTTGGCGCGTATAAAAATGGCTACGCTTGAACAGTTTGGTAGCGATTTCTCAGGATCACTGATTCCTGGATCTGCGTCACAAATCTTTCATATTTCTGACATGCAATTGTAACTCCTCTTTATATACGCTTCCGCTCGTAATTAAGGGGAACAGCATTGTTAGAAGTTAATAACCTCGTCAAAAAATTTGGCACTAACGTGGCTCTCAATAACGTGTCGTTTGTGACGGATAAGCCCGAAGTTATTGGTGTCATCGGTCGGTCTGGTGCCGGAAAGTCAACCCTCCTCCGAACAATCAATAGGCTCAACAGAGCGACCTCTGGGGAGGTTTTGGTCGATGGAGTCGACGTGTTAAAGCTACGTGGTGACGAAAAGCTGAGATGGCAGAAGGATTGCGCGATGATCTTTCAGCAATTCAATCTGGTTAACCGTCTCGATGTGATCACCAATGTCATTTTAGGGTCACTCAATATACAGCCATCTTTAAAGGCAATGCTTAAGCTCTTTTCGGACGAGGATCGATCTACTGCTCTTAGGCTGCTCGATCGATTTGGGATGATCGACACCGCTTTGCAGCGCGCAGAGACTCTCTCTGGCGGCCAACAACAGCGCGTGGCGATATGTCGAGCGATGATGCAACAGCCCAAGTTTATCCTCGCGGATGAACCCATAGCATCCCTCGATCCATTAAATGCTCGTCTCGTAATGGATGCGTTACATCGAATTAACCGTGAGGAAAATATCCTCGTTATTTGCAACCTCCATACTCTCGATACCGCCAGAAACTATTGTGACCGGGTCATTGGAATGCGGATGGGTGAAATTGTTTTTGATGGACCCTCAAGTGAACTCACAGATGAAATGGCTAGAGAAATTTATGGTGCCGAAGCCGACGAGGCATTTGAGCCGGGGGTAACGTCAACCGCTTTGGGGGAAACCCCAATCCCAGCTGGAGCATAGGCGTCAGCTAAATTCAATATATCAAAACGCACACGGAGCAACATTACATGTCTATCTTGAAAAAGGCCCTTGTTGGGCTTGTAGCAGCAGCTACAGTATCAGTTGCGTTCGCAGCTGGTCACGGTAACGCACCAGAAGCTGGCACGGTTAAATATACAGGTCCGAAAATGGACCTTAGCAAGTATCAGCCTGAATTCAGAATTGGATTTTTGGGTGATGAAGCGGCGCAAGACGTTTTAACCCGGAACTCTTGCCTGAAGCCATACATTGAAGCAGCCTATGGCGTACCGGCGAAATTGTTTACCTTTGAGGATTACGCTGGAAATATGCAAGCAATGCTTGGTGGTAACCTTGACTACACTTGGTACGGATCGTCAGGCTACGCTGGTATGGAACTCGAAAAGCCAGGGTTCGTTGTCCCCGTTTTGACCCGAATGCAGCCTACAGGCGACATGGGTTACTACTCAGTCATGATTGCGCGCAAAGATTCAGGTATCAAGACACTGGCTGACACAAAAGGTAAGCGTCTTGGTTTCGCCGATCCAAACTCAACATCAGGTTATTTGATCCCTTCAATCGAATTGCCAGCGACTCCTGAAGTCAATGGACCTCTGGAAAACTACTTCTCATCAACTGAATTCTCAGGTGGCCACTCAGGCGTTGTCTTGGCTGTATTGAATGGCGACATCGATGTTGGATTCAACTGGGTATCTGGTGTTGGCGAGTGGTCCGAAGGCTACACGTCAGGCAACCTGCGTAAGATGGTTGACGCGGGTCAATTGAATATGGACGACATTGTTCAGGTCTGGTCATCAGCCTTGATCCCGAATGGTCCAATCGCAATGCCAGCTAAATGGGCAGATGGCTCATCTGCAGCCGAAGGCCATAAAGTCATGCAGGGCATGAAAGACTGGATTCACAAGAACGATCCTAAGTGCTCTGAGAATGTGGCGAACGGAGTAGTTAAGTCTTGGATGCCGGTTGACAAGTCGTTCTACGACTCAATCATCAAAGCGCGTAAAGCGAAGATTGAAGCAAAGAAGAGCGGTTAATCGATTAGAAACCAAATCAGGCTGGGTCTGACCTCAGCCTGATTTTTACAAGTGAATTTTATGGCAACCACAACTGCAAACTCAGTCGATGTCTATCTCGAACGGCTACACGCTCAAGCAAAAACCCGTGCGCTCTATACTTTCATTTCTATCGGTGCAATCGTATTCGTAATCACCAGCGGCGTAATTTTTTCAGAGGAGCAAAACGCAGGCAGTTTATCCCGTGGGCTGGAGCAGTTTTGGGATTTTCCAGTCGACCTCTTCAGCGGAGCTTGGGCTGCTGGATGGGATTGGTTCGGCTTGGTAGGGGTTTATACTCCCGAATTGTTTCGAACGATTAATCTCGCATTATTTTCGACGGCGTTAGGCTTTATTTGCGCAGTGTTTTTGAGTTTATTTGCGAGTGCAAATTTGATTTCGAATGCTTGGGTAGTGAGTTTTTCGCGTCGGACGTTGGATGTTTTGCGGTCGTTTCCTGAGCTTGTTATTGCGATAGCTTTGCTATTTTTGATGGGTAAGGGCGAATTACCTGCACTAATCGCGATCTGGCTTCATACCGTCGGCGCGCTCGGTAAGTTGTTTTCTGAAGCCGTTGAAAATTGCGACATGAAACCCGTGGAAGGATTGCAGTCAGCTGGCGCAGGTTGGTGGCAGCGTGTCCGGTTTGGAGTATTGCCACAGGTTCTGCCGCTATTTTTCTCTTATGGCATTTTGCGTCTAGAGATTAACGTTCGCGCATCTACAATTTTGGGATTCGTGGGTGCGGGCGGAATTGGTGAAGCACTGAAAACAAATATCAGCTGGAATTATGAGCCAGACATTATGGCGATCATGGCGCTTCTGGTGATCACGATCACAGCCCTCGACTATCTCTCTACATACATCCGTAACAAACTGATCGGAGGAATCCAATTATGAGTTCATCGATCAGCACCATTTCAAACAAAACGCTTGAATGTAATTCAGCCTCAGCCCGCTATCGAAAAATACTGGTCACTGTTTTTGCGGTGGTTGTGGGGTATCTCGCATTTTCGGTATGGATGTTTGATTTGCCATCAGTTGCCCGAAAATGGAGCCCTGAACGAGCAACGATGTTTATGTTAGATACCTATGCGCACAAAGACGTTGTGATGATGGAGTGGGATCGAGCAGATGATATCGATGTGTATTTCGAGGCAAAGATTTACGAGTACGAGAAAGACCCGGAATGGTTTTCTCGGTCAACTCCGGCTGCAGGGAGTCGCGTGCAGATAGATAATGGTTCGTATTTCGTCTTAAAAGGAAACACTGTTGAACTCCATGATTGGCCGGGTCTTGACGCACCATTGATTTTTGGTCGATATGTCGATGGACGCCCAAGAATTCTTGGTTACGAGAATAATCGTAGTGCGATTCCGGATTGGATCCGTTGGACAGAGAACAAAATTGAGGTTCGTCCAGACCTCTACACGCGCCTGCAAGTATTCGGCCGGAAAGCGGAGATACATCGCTATTCGTTGGGTTGGAAGTATTTTTGGTTTGATTTCAGGAGCCCGTTAGCTGACGTGTCATTCTTTGATGCAATTGGGTTGATGTTTTCGAGTGATCGTGTCGATCCAAAACTGTCCAACGCTTCTCTTGTGTTGAATGAGATTTGGTACAACGAAATTTGGTTCCACATGGAGGTTATGGTGGCCATGCTTGAGACCCTCCTGATGGCTCTGTTGGGAACATTTTTTGCAGCACTGCTTGGATTACCGCTAGCGTTTCTCGCTGCTCAAAACATCACTCCATTTGAGGCGGTACGATTCGGACTAAGACGATTATTCGATCTCTTGAGGGGGATTGATATGCTGATTTGGAGCTTGATCTTTCTCCGTGCGTTTGGCCCAGGACTCTTCACAGGCGCGTTTGCGATTGCATTTACTGATACTGGGACACTAGGGAAATTGATGTCAGAAGCGATCGAGAACGCAGACTCCAAGCAACAGGAAGGTATCCGCTCAACCGGTGCTAGGAAGACTTTGCAACATCGTTTTGGAATCTTGCCTCAGATCATGCCGATTTTTATTTCGCAGACGCTTTACTACTTTGAGTCGAACGTTCGGGGGGCGGTAATTATCGGAGCGATGGGTGCCGGTGGTATTGGGCTGCAGTTCTTGGGTGCTATGCAGACGGGCTCAGATTTTGAGAACGTTGCATATATGGCCATCTTGGTCCTCTTGATGGTGATTTTCATCGATAAAATGTCAGCCCGTCTCCGGCGGGTTCTAATTGGATTAACCTAGGAGGATCCACCATGAAACGTTTTTTAGTAGCCATCACCGTTTGCGTTGTAACGAACTTTTCTTTCGCGACAACAAACTTTCAGCAAGGTGCGGGGAATGCTGTTAGTCGAAACGCTGAGCAAACATTTAACGCGTTAATAGAAGCTTGCGACGACGTATCGATTTTGGGGCTTCGTGCCCGAGCCCGTCTTGAAATGAATCGTTCGACTGAAGAAGGTCAGAAGAAAATCATCGAGCTAATGGATCAGGGGATGGCAACGTGCGGCAGCGGCGACATCGTAAAAGCGACCGAACTATTGAATGAAGCTATCGCTGTGGGTAAAGCGAGCGTAACTGAGAACTTTGGTACAGATGCCTCTGTTGAAAAGGAAGCTCAGGCTCAGGAGACTAGTGCAGCCGAGGAAGAGAGTGGGCCGCCGATGATTGCTATTATCATCGGTCTTGTGATCATCGTAGGCATCGTTGTTGTTATGCGTCGAAAAAAAACCAATGTTGAGTGAAAAGCGGAACGTTCTTTTTCTTTGTAGTGGAAACTATTTTAGAAGTCGTTTTGCGGAACTTTGGTTTAATAATGAATCCGAGCGAAGGCAACGTCCTTGGTATGCCACAAGCGCTGGGCTTTTGATGGAAAATGAAAATCAAGGCAATATTTCAGAATACACACGCACGTTTGCGCATGCGCGAGGTTGGTCGGTACCCGATCGTCCTCCAATTCCTGCATCAGATGAATTATTCGAACAAGCCGATCGCGTGATTGCCCTGAAGGAATCTGAGCATCGTGTGCCGATCGAAAGTCGTTTTACGAGATTTCAGGGGAAAGTGACTTACTGGATGATTCATGATGAAGACGTCATGAAACCAAGCGATATTTTGCCGACTCTCGAATCACAGCTGATTCAATTTGTTGAAACACTCAATTAATTGATGCATCAGGTCGAGGCTCCAGTTCATCGATTGGGCATCTCTCAGATCTTGGCTTATGGTCTGTTATTTTATTCCTTTGCCTCAATTAAAGATGATTTGGCGTCAAGCGTTGGGGTTTCTGATTCTGCAATCATCACCGCCTTATCTGTCGCACTGTTTATCGAGGCATTATTGTCGCCGCTGATCGGATCACTCGTCGATCGGCTTGGCGCGTTGACTGTGTTGCGGACGGGTTTGATTGTTGGTGGGTTGGGCTATGCAGCAATCACATTGGTTCCCACTATCGAGTGGGTCTGGTTTTCAATAGCGATGATTACGATTGGCCACGCCCTTGGGACTTATACAGTTGCATTTGCGGTTCCCGTTCAATTCAACGAAAAGACGGCGCGCCGAAAAATTTCGGTCATTACGTTTTATGGCGGTATTGCAAGTTCGATGGTTTGGATCGCCCAAGGAGCTCTGTTACCGGCTATCGGGCTGGAATACACGACTTACCTCGGTGGCGCGCTTTTGGTTTTGATGGGTGGTTTCATCCTACACATGCGTCCGTCAGAAAAACCATCAAAGCCTGAGATGGTCCAACCATTCCGGTGGTCTTTGCTAACCTCTGAAGAAAAAAAGGCGCTTGTTCTTCTTGCCAGTAGCGGTGCTGTCGATTACATCAATTTTACCGGATTGACACTGTTATTCATCACCTGGTTTACCTATCAAGATTTCGGTGTATATGCTGTCATCTTGGCTGCTATTTATGGTCCTTTCCAAGTAGCTGGTCGTGTATTTGAAATGCGGTATGCACAACAATTTGATGCTCGAATCAATTGTGTTGTTGCGATGGTTTCTGTCGCGATCTCGCAGATTTTATTATGTCCGACTCGATGCTCATTGTTGGAATTGGGATGGCGATTTTCGGAATGGCCAATGGGATTATTACGGTGACTTTCGGGTACGTTCCCAATTTATATTTTAGGTCGGCTGTCTTTGGTCGTGCCAAAGGTTGGATTGCAACGCCAAAAGCGATCGGAAGTGCGGTTGGGCCTGCTTTTGTCTTAGCTCTTTTTCAAATGTTAGAGGCACAGGTTTTCTATATCACGATGGCCTTGTCTGTGGTGGCCGCATGTTTGTTTGCGGGAGTCTTACGGTTGTCCATCAGAACTGAGGTAACGACGAGCTAACGGCTAGCAGGACAGTGCAGTCCCAAAGTCGGTCAAGCGACCGTCGACCATGCATCGGTAGGCTCTACTTCCGATGACTATTGGATAGATGCAGTCGTTTAGCCGCTGTTTCAGAACGATTGATTCGAAATTTCCTTGAAGAACCAGAAGACCTCAGCCAATTTCTGGTGTATCACCGAGATGCTGACTTAAGGAATGCTCAAGATCGGTCAGTATCGTTGCCTCGTTTAATCTTTCTCGAGATTCAGGCGTGAGGAGCAAAGCTCTCTGACGTAATAACCATCCAGCGACCAAGCCGCTATGAGTCTTTGTGGAGCAGAAGACTAAGGTTTATGATTTACCTTAGTCTTCTTGTAGGTGACTGATGCCTTAGTCGATCTGATAGAGTGCAACCGTACCCGTCATTTCAAACGCAATCGCCAACAGAGGCTTTCCGGTTGGGCTATCCTTGGCTGCAATGAATTCGAGGCCTTCTGGTGAGTTGTGGTTTGCTGAGGGCATCATGTAGCCGACCAAATGAGGGTCAGAAGGTAGCGTGATGTCGTAAGCAAAAATTGCATTATTGCGTTCCATCCCGATGAAAGCATAGGTGCGACCATCAATTGTTCCCAGTGCCAGAGCTTCAGGTTCAGGTCCTTTATCGTCTGATCGATCATCTTTTTCATCAGCGCCGCCGTTGGCATTGAAGACGTCGGGAGATCGTTTTGCGATCAGGTGTTCAAATGCATTTCCGCTATCAAACACCAGAGAGCCGTCCTGCGACCAGATTGAGAATGAACGCCCACCATAGGCATAAATGAGGTCATGATCTCCGTCGCCATCGGTATCGCCCATGGTGGTGGTTGTTTTCAGTCTGCCTAAATTTTCTGGCTTCTGGAGTTCTTCAGCGTTTGGAAACATGGTCGGATCTAACGTGAGCTTTGCGACCCGTGTTTCTTCAGAAAAGCCATCATAGTCCTTGGCATCGCCTTCGTTGGCTGTCACCAAATAAGTGGCACCATTGACCTTGTAGGTCGCCAACGCATCGGGTTGGTACATCATCAAGACTGGCCAACGGCGCATGTTGATGCCATCGTCTTTATTCGACATGTCATGACTCATTCGCGAGACATTTTTGACCCCCAGGCCAACGATGTTCGTGACTTTTTTTGCTGCGATATCAATCAATGCAATGGCGTTATTTTCTTGAAGTGTTGCGTAGGCCATCGTTCCGTCAGCCGAAAAAGCCACATACTCAGGTTCAGCATCCGCAGCAAAACTCTGCCCAGGCTTAATGATACGAGCACCGGTTGGAACATCGAATCCGGTTAAAGCAATCTGTGTCACCGTTGCGTCTTGAGGACCAGAAGATAAGTCAATGAGTGTGAATCCTCCTTCTGGATCGATGCTGTAATCATCCGATGGCTCGCCTTCATTGGCAGTGAGGAGATAACGACCATCCGGTGAAAATGCCAGATTGTCGGGGAGTGCGCCTGTTTCGTAGGTTGCGAGCAATGAACCATCACTATCAAACAGTTTGACCATTCCGGCCGCATCAGCTGGCTTGACCTTGATGGATGCTGCGATGAGGTCTCGATGAACGGCAACTGCTGTGACGTCTCCGCCGTCTAAATCAAAAGGACTCATTAACGACAACGCTGATGGTGTCGCTATCGAGATGCGCTCAATGGTCCCTGTCTCAGAGGCCGTGACCACGAGACTCTGTGATGCAGCGTGATAGCGCAGCATTTCTGCATAGCCTTCACCCTGACCTATTTGGATTTCACCAATGGGTTGAATGTCGAGAGCGGAGACTGGGAATGACGTGAGAAGAGCTAGGCCCGAGGCGAAAGCAGTTAGCCGAACTTGGTTGAAGGAAATCATGCATGACTCCGTTAAGTAAAACACTCAGAGTAATGATGGAATGTGACGAATCCTTGTCATTCGTGTGAACTTTTGATGTTGTCGCCCGAGGCGGGCTTTTGGCCGTTTGAAAAATCATGGTGGG
>JGI10211J34971_10000358_pt1 | contig 36531 bp, 42 predicted proteins | sample Etolagsediment_FD_34971 | JGI IMG/M metagenome (IMG submission 34971)
GTTGCAGTCTTGGCCGCGCCACCGCCGCCACTCTGGGACTTTTCGGTCGTGTCAGACGCGGGAGCGAAATTCGCTCCCGTACTGGGATCACGTACATGTGCCAGTTGGCACAACTTCTCGAGCGCGCCTAGGTGGCCATTCTTAGCCAATTCGGCCAATGCATTCATGGCAGCAGCAGCTGTGTTTGACATCGCGAAAGATGAGTGGTTGGGGTGGTTTTTGTTTTTTGTTTATAATAATTAAAATAATAATAATCAAAAAAAATTAAGTATCAGTTTTTTTCATTAAGTAAAAAATCATCATTAACAAACATTTGACCACCTAATATGTCTTGTACCATCCTTTTTGACAATCATTGTAACATTATTTGCCCATCGTAGAAACTCCATGAATTCACGCCATGTCGGTGGTTTTTTCACACATGATCCAAATACCTTCTTAAATTCAATTTCAGGAGTTTCAAACAATGCTAAACACGGATATCCCTCGCGCGTTTTCATTGCTTGATATACATGACTATCTTCTGCACTAATATCCACTAAGTTTTTTTCAAATAAGCTTTTCAGATCTGTTTCAGATACATATTTGAGTAGTTCGTTTCTGAGGATTTTGTTTTCTTCTTGGAGAGACATCTTTTTATTATATTAAAAAGATTAAATTGTTTATAAGTTTTTTTTTCAGTTTTTACTCTGAACTTTCCTTGGTGGTAGTGCTATCCACCCACGTTTTGTACGCATTTTGCACGCGGATCTTTTCTTCCTTGAGCTTGGCAACAGCAGCGTGCTGCTCCTGAGTTGCTTCTGCGAGGTTGAGGAACTGCGGTGTCAAACGGAACGTGACATCGCGGAGATCTTTGAAGACTAGTTGCCAGCATGGTCCCTCCTTCTCGCACGGACCGGACATGGCCTTATCCGCAGCTGCGACCACCTCGGATCCTTTGATCAGCGAGCTGGCTAATTTTTTCTTGCGGTCGGCCAGCGTCTTTTGACGCTTTTTTTCCATCTCGACCTCTTCTGCCGCAGTGGGTTGCCGGCGCTTGTGGCGGCTGCGGAGGAACATGTCCATGGTGCGATGAATCAAGTTGCAAAAAGGGTGTTTTTGGGAAATTGCAGAACGGTAATTCTGCAAAAGTTTTGTTTAAATATAATTTATAACGCTCAAGAAATAATAACTGTAAGTTTTTTTATGAGTATATATTAGATGATGCTTGGAGCAGCAATTAGACGTATCAAACATCTTAAGGGCGAAGAAGAATATAATTTAAATCACTCTCCTAATGACAAAAAACCTCTTATAAAACTCAAACATAGTCTTAAAGAAAAACATGTTTCTTCTACTCGCGTAGGGAAATATACTGACCGCGATTATTATGATATGTACAAAAAATTAGAAGAACTCCTCGAACAAAACCTCTCTGCCAAAGAAACCGCTCAAAAATTCCTTAATTCCACTCTTCCTCATCGTAAAGGCGTTACTTTTAAACAAAGAATGATGATATCTGACCTTAAATGGCCCAGATCCAAAAATTGTAAATCCAAACACTGTAAGCAACAAATTAAAGCAACTGAACTTCTTCGTCGCGATTTTATGACAGTTTATGATACAGCAATTAGTAAAAATCAACAAGGTTCCGTTCCATTACCCCAAATAAGTCGTATTCCAACTATTATATCTCTTATTGGTCCAATATCAGCTTACCAAGTAACTATAGAAATAAATGATCAAAAACGATATATAACACTATTGGGTAATGAATCAGGAGATTTAACATCATGTCTTGAACCAAGTCATCAAACAATGCATTTTTACAATACTATTAATAATGAATTAAATAATAAAAATTTCGATGCAGCCAAAGATCTCATAAAAACTTATATTGACACTCTAAAGATTTCCAATGTTATGCCGATATATGATTATATTCTTTATTTGATATCAAAAGGAAACACTTGTATTGATGTTTTTGATGAAATGCCAATAGAATCTCATAATAAAGCCAGAGAAATAAAGGATTATCAAGATATTTTCAATATGTTTTTCAGATTATGTGGCAAAAAAAACAATACTGCCATATGTAACGAATTATATCCAGCCGTGAGATATCATCAAACATCATTTGATCCTATTGATATTGCACCTAAAAAACAAATAAATCAGAATTATGAGGCATTCAAAAAGATCATATCTGAATATATTGATGCCATCATAAATGATAAAAAATTCAAATTTTCAGATCATTTATTAAGTGAAAACAAATCTAATAATAAAGATACTCATGTTCAAAAAATACTTGAATTAACCAGAAAACAATATAAAAAATCGATATTCGTAGGAAACAGTACATTTCCCAGAATAATACACGAAACCATTAAATATATTTATAAAAATTCTGAATATGACATAATACACAGTTTTATTGTGCTTCAGACTAGTTTATATCAGCTTTTTCGTTTATTTGTCGGAAAATGGACAAAGAAAGAAGGAAGATTATCTGAACATTGTAAAAATCAATCAGAATATCCAAAATATTCCGTGGTATATTGTGATGAACTGCATAAACAATTTCTTCATGAAGTTATAAAAAGATATTTCAAGGATTATGAATATCATATATCTGATGCAGATGCCAGGGAATGTTGTAAAAGGAAATACGAAAATCCTCTTTCAAAATGTGTGCAGATAAAAGTAGCAGATTAAAATATAATGCAAGTTATTTTTTCATAAATTTTATATAATATCTATGATAGAAGTAAATGGAGAACTACTATCATAAATTTATTTATCCAAGCGCTTATAAAATAATAGTTATTGGTGATTTACATGGTGATTATGCCGCAACATTACGAGTATTACTACGATCAAAAATAATTGATAAAAAGTTAAATTGGAAAGCGGGAAAAACACATGTTGTTCAAATGGGTGATATATTAGATCGAAGGGCGAGATGTGGTACATATACAGATGAGGATTCGGAAATGAAGATATTCAAATTACTAAAAAAACTCAAGAAACAGGCGTATGAAGCGGGTGGAGCATTTCATTGTATGATGGGAAATCATGAATTCATGAATGTTTTGGGTGATTTTAGTTATGTATCAAAAAAAGGAATGAATCATTTTAAAAAAATAGGTGGACGTAAAAAACATTTTCAACCTGGAAGTATGATAGCCCAAGATATTGCAAAACACATGAATGTAGTCATTAAAATTGGTAAATTTATATTTGTTCATGGTGGTTGTTCTCCCAACATATTGAATAAATACAAAATACCATTTTTAAACAAATATATGAAATCATTTCTCAATGGAAATGCTCGATTGATGAATGATAGGGATTTTAAAGAATGTTTTTACGATAGCGGAAGTATTCTTTGGAATCGGAAATTTTCAGGTGGTTCAGGATTTAATAAAGATATATTACGCAATGCTTTAGCTAAACATAAATGTCGATATATGGTTGTTGGTCATAGTATTCAAAATAAGATCAATTGTAAAAACGGAACTGTTTGGTGTGTTGATGTGGGTATGTCTAAGGCTTTTGGAGTAAATAATATAGAAAAAATTCAATCTTTGGAAATATTGAGAAATGGGAAGAAATTTAATATCATTAGATAATATAATAATGTACACTGACAAAATTTTATTAGCAGCCAAAGGTTTCGCCAGAGCATTCCCATTTGTGACTCCATTTTTCTCCTTTATTTTAGGAATAATTTTTGAACGATTTGTTGGTATTTATTTCTGTTTTATGACTTACGGTTTGGATTTGCTCAATCATTTTACTAAGAAAATCATGAGAACAATTTATGGTGATCGTGAATCGTTTCCTTTAATTGGCATTGGAAAACGACCAAAGGGAGCACGTCATTGTGGTGTTTTTGTAGAAGATGATGGTGACGGAATTTCTACTGGTTTCGGAATGCCATCTGGTCATGCTCAGGTTGCCATGATTACATTGGTATTTTGGACACTATATCTCTTGGAAAATAACGGTTATAATAATAGAACATATTTCTCTATTTGCTTGTTAACAGTTATTTGCATAGGAATTGTAGTGAGTAGAGTGCTATTAGGATGTCATACAATTCAACAAATAGTAATTGGAGCATGTATTGGATTAATTTTAGGATATTTAGGTTATAAAGTATATAAGAAATTAGTTGAGTTTATCAAGGGTGAGCAGATGATCCAAACAAACCACCTCCACCCGATGAAGAACTAATTTTACTCAACATTTCATCATATTTTTTTTGATTGTACTTTTTTCCACCAATTGTTTATTGATAAAACTAATTAATTTTGCTATTTTTAGGGTTTATGCGCCATGTATCAGAACAGAATATCCAATGCGACTTTTTCGAATTTTACCAATATGACAATTACCGGACCTTAATCAGGTAACCCAATTTTTTATATAAAATTTATAAAAATGATTTAAAGATTCATTTATTTTTATAATTAATTAATTAATTAATTAATTAATACAAATGATACCAGAAATTATATATATTGTGTATGATTATCTTGAATTAGAAGATATATACAATTTAATTCAATGTTCAAAGATCTTTTATAAAGTTTTTAAGAATTGGCATTGTCCAAAAATAGTTGAATTGCATTTTTATAGTCAAGAACAAAAATACTGGGACGAAAAAATGGATATTGTCAAAAATAATCCCCATATTAAATTTGATTTAATATTTGATTTAACATTTAATTTAGTTGTATGTAGTATCGAAAATACCATAGATTTTAGTCTAAAAAACATTAGAAAATTGACTGGTTTTGATAAATTTGACTTAAAAGATGCAGATAATGTAAAAGAAATTAAGTGTAATTATTTTTTGAATAGTAACACAAATTATTTAAAAAATTGCAAATATCTGTATATTGAATATCCTTCGCGCAGTTTAAATATTTCAAATATGTTGAAATTAGAGAGTCTCACTCTACATAATGCATGGTGGATAACTAATATTAAACCATTTATGCATTTGCATAAATTAGATATAAGACATTCTGGACAAATAACCAATTATTTACCAATTAAAAATAGTAATATTAAAATTTTGTCAATATGTGGATCAAATTATCCGATTGATATATTTGAAAATTTAGATGAATTAACAATAATTCATAATGATAATCTGGTAGCTCCAATTGGTCTAGGACATTTGAAAAAATTAGAATTAATTGAGTGTAGTGAGTTAAATGATGTTACACATTTATCTCATATATCTGATTTAACTATTGAATTTTGTTATAATGTTCAACATATCAATTTTTATGGTGAAAAATTGACTGTGCGATATTGCGAAATAATAAAATGTATAACAGGTTTAAATCTTAAATTTATTGAATTTGATAGGGCACTTAGTCATATTCATCCAATAATGAATATTTCTAAAAATATTTCCATTGCTAGATTTTCAAATTATTCAATGAATATTGATTATGAAAATCTTACAGAATTGAGTTTATTGGATAATAAAATGATCGAAGAAGTTAAACCATTATTTAGATCAGGAAAATTACGAAAATTATTTTTGAAAAATTGTCCTAATTTAACATCAATTGATGGTATTAAAGGATTGCAACAATTAACCCTGAGTTGTTGTAGAAAATTAACAGATATTTCTCCTCTTACACCTAAAACTAATCCACAATTAAGAAAATTAGATCTAAGTAATTCTTGTTTCATAAATTTGTATATTATTGGTAGATTTAAGAAGTTTAAGATATTATTATTGAGAAATATTTCAAATTTAAAGAATATTAAGTTTCTAGCAAATATTAAAATTATTAATAAATTAAATCTTGATTATTATAATGGCAATATTGATTTAAGTCCTCTAAAAAATGTTAGGATCAATTCATTATCACTTCAATTTGTTGCGGGGTGGAAAGGTCTTGAAAAACTGAATATTCCATATATCAAAAAATATAAACTTGAAAAATCTATTGGAAAAGATATTACATTACCAGTTTGCATAGGTTGTGGTATAGTTATGACTGGATCATTGGCACTTGGATTTACATCTATTTCCTGTGTATTATTTCATTCTGGAATAGCATTATTAATTGATAGGAGTTATTATGATAGACCTACCAAAATATTTGGTTATACAATCCATAGTATAGCTTTAATAAATATAGGAATAGTGATAGGAGCGCTTGGAACTGGATTGATAAATAAGTATTGTAAATGAATGATAATCCATTCAGGTAGTCGCTTCCATTATTTTCTCCATTCGTGTTTTTTAGGTTTTTTTTTTTCAAAAAAGAACACATGAGCAGTAAAGAACAATTTCTCAGAAAATATATGCAATACAAAATTTTTCTTAATAAAAATAATAAATGTATTATTGAAACTCCTGATCCCAGTGGAAATGAAGTACAAGATGCCATTAAGGACAAACTTACTGATCTTGACAAACAAATGGAAATAAAGTCTCAAATGAATATTTTTCAAACGTGGAAAAGTCATAAAGTTCCCAAAATAGCCCATAAACCCACTATCACTTGGAAATATTTTGGTAAAAATTGGAATTATAAGTTATATGACGATAAAGAATGTTTTAATTTCATTAGAGACAACTTTAATGAGCACGTTCTTGCAGTATATCAATCTCTTCCCTTTGGAGTGATGAAAGCGGATTTTTGGAGATATTGTATCATATATAAAATAGGAGGTTTATATACGGATTTAGACACAAGTTGTCTTATAGGACCCTCTCAATGGATTCCTCAAGATGCACAATTAGTAATAAGTGGTGAAGTTCAAACTCCACTCTTTTGTCAATGGACATTCTTTGCCCGTAGAAATAATCCTATTATAAAAAAAGTTATAGATACAGTCTGTTCTCGTATTATAACTGGTGATCTTAAACATATTCGCGCATCTATGATTCATCAACTCACTGGACCACAAGCATTTACAGCTGGTGTTATTACAGGAATTAAAGAATTAGCAATTAAACATAAGAGAAATGACTTATTACCTTTAATTAGTTCTCTAACGATCAAAAATGGATGGGATATTAGAGTAAGGCGTTTTTTGATGGAACATAAAATATACATACTTCCTAATGGAGTTTTCGATGGACTTTATGTACAACATCATTATGGAGGAAGCAGATGGAATTATGTAGGATATACACCTTGGAAAAAACAGTTGAAGAGTATACTTCAACGAAAAAAAGTCTAAATTATTTTCAATATAATGAGCAATATAGAAACTTTTTGTATATTACTCAGAGAAAATCCCAATAAATGTGCTTATATGCATGAAGTCTATAAAAAACATTCATATATTAAGTTTTTTCCCGCACTTTATTGGAAAACCAATTTCGAAAAGGCCGTTAATTTATTCATTGATTTAGATCTGAAACTGACACATAACACTATGTCAATGGGAGCATTTTGTATTTGGATGTCAAATATAAAATTATGGATTAAATGTTTAAAAGATTATTCTGATAAAGATTATTTTATTATTTTGGAAGATGATGTGGTTTTACCCAATAATTTCATTTCATTGGTAAAAAAACATTATATAGATAATGGATTAGCAGATAAATATGGTGGAATTATGCTTTGTCCCAAAAAGAAATTTAATTGTATTGGGACGCTTTATACTAAGAAGCAATTAGATAAAATATTGGATCATATAAAAACTAATCCGATTAGCGAAGTTCTTGATGTATATTTAATACAGAGACATAGATTAATTTATAGATTATACCCAAGTATTGTTGATTATAATAGATATATTGAATCAGTGAGAACAGCCAGTAATGATTTTAAACGCATGGTTAAAGTGCGACAACTAATAGATAAAGTTCGTAAGCATAAGTTAAAAAATAAAGACGGAGATAATATATGACTTCACCATTATTTAAATTTACTCAGCATTTAATAAAAAATACAAATCTCTTTTGGCAATATCCGGTTATAACAGAGAAAACTGTGTTTCTTCAGCAAAAGAATAATCCTAAATATTTTGGTATTCCTTGGGCGACTATTATAGACAAAAAGTTCAATTTAGCCACCTTAATTCCTCAATTTAGGACTATTCTTAGAGGAAAAAAGAACTGTTCTACTACCTGTCAGCATATTCATTTCAGAAAAATCATTCCGCTTTGTAAAATGTTAGGGATTGGAACTATATATTCACCTCATAAAGTTAAGGGAGAAGAGTTTATTAATGGAATTAGAATCAAACCATGTCCTTTGTATGCTGTTAATTACGAAGATTTAAGTAAAAATAAGGAATTCAGAGAAATAAATAATACAGTAGGAAAGGAAAAAGATAGACCGAAGGATTTTTATATATTAGATAGGAAATATCATTATAGTTTTATGGGTGGATATCAACCCAAACATTATATGAGTAATATTAGGGCTAATATATTTAAACATGGTCAGAAAAATAAAAGCAATAATGTGATTTTCATAAAAAATACTGGAGAATGGCATTTTAATCCAATTGTGTATAGAAAACAGGTAACTGGAGTTGATTTGACAAATAAAGAAAAGAAAATGCAGAATATCAAGACTTCTATCTATAATAATATTTTATTAAATTCTCGTTTTTCGCTTTGTCCATCTGGTTCTGGTCCTAATTCAATTAGATTCTGGGAATCACTTGCATGTGGTTCTATTCCTATTCTACTTTCGGATAGACTAGAATTACCGTATCATCCTTTGTGGAAAGATGCAATTGTTCGATGTCATGAACGGGATTTGGATAATTTAGATATAATATTAGGAGAGATTACAGCGGAACAAGAAGATGAAATGAGACAGAACTGCCTTACAATTTATAATGACTTTAGGAATGATTTTTTGCGAGATTTTTCTTAACTGTTTCTTCATAATCATCATATTCTCTTAGTTTAGCATCATTTAATTCAAGAATTTCATTGAAATCTATTTTTAATTTTCTGCAGATTCCAATATAATACCAGAGGACATCCCCCATTTCCAATTTAATTTTATGAAGACGTTCTTTGGTCACTTTACCGACATCATCACGTTCCATTTTCTTAATTTCATTGCAAACTTCACCAACTTCGCCACAAAGGCCAATTGTCATATATTTAAGGTCGAAGTCCTGAGTTTCAGTAAGAGCTTGATGTTTAATAAATTTATCCATGGTTTAATAAATTTATTATTTTTATAGTTTTAAGTTATATATGATTAATTCAATTAAGATATATGGAGAGCGTAATTCTGGTACAATTTATTTAGAAAAATTATTAAATGCAAATATAAATCATGTTAAAATTCACAGTGGTCGTTATGATGGAGGTACGGGTTGGAAGCATGGTTTTCCTAAAATTCACTACTTCAAACCAAAACAAACATTATTTATATTTATTATACGAGATGTGGAAAGCTGGTTAAAATCGATGTTCAAGCAACCATATCATTATCATATTAGAAAGGATATATATAATTTTATCAATAGACCACTTCTGATTAAAGAAAATAGATTGGATCATGATGTAAATAGAACTGTATTTGAAAGAGGGAAGATACTTGATATTCGATATAGAAAAATAATAGCATATCAACATTTTTTCAGACGCATTCCTCATGGAATTATTATAAGTCTTAAATATCTTCAGGAGAATTACACTACATTTTTAGAATTGCTCAGAGATGAATATAAGATAAATGTGAATGAAGAAATAAAAAATATTACTAGGCATACCAAAAACAATAGAAATATAAAAAACAGAGATCATAATGTTGAATTAGATGTAAATAAAGTTAAAATAAATAGAAGACTTGAACAATTTGTTAAAAAGTTGAATAAAGAATATATTATGTATAAATAATTTTATAAAAAAATATATATGATATATAAATGATTCCTAAAATTATTCATCAAACGTATAAAAATAATAATTTACCTGAGTTATTTCAATTTAGTCAGTTTATAATAAAAAAATTACATCCAGATTTTGAATATAAATTTTATACAGACAAAGATATGTATTATTTTATAAAAAATGAATTTTCACAATATTATAATGCATTTAAACAGTTACCAAAAAAAATAATGCAAATTGATATGTTTAGATATTTTTTAATGTATAAATATGGAGGAATTTATGCTGATATGGATTATAGATTTTTTAAAAAATTTGATTTGTTGAACTATAAAGTGGTAATACCAATATCGATGAATAAGCCGGCATGTTTGAGCAATTGTATTTTTGCATCTGAACCAGCACATCCTTTTTGGAAAACATTAATGGATACATTATTTACTATTGATAGAACTATTCAATATAAAAGTAAAAACGATATATTTAATTCAACTGGTCCTAAATTTGTTTATAAAATGTGGAAACGATTCAAGAATAAAAATGAAATTTATTGTCCAGAAAGATTTTTATTTCATCCTCAATTTAAAAATAATATTAATATTTTAAAAAAAACATCTTATGGAGTTCATTTATGTACTGGAACATGGCTTAAGAATAATTATTAATATATTCAATATCCTTTTTATATTTCATAAATAATTTTAAGTGTTTGTGTGTGTCAAGAATGTATTTTGATTTTGGTTTAATGAATTTTATTGGAAAATATTTTAAATTATTATTTTTAAGAAATTTTTTTAATTTATCTACAATAGAAGGTTTAAATAATTCATTTGAATTTATAATTAATATATTATCCATTTTTACTTTTGTATACTTATAAAATTGAGCAATCATTGCTCTTAATAAATTATCATCTGTTATTTTTTTATTTCTATTATTATTTAGTTTACGAATATTTTCTTTATAAACATAGTTTCGTCTTTTACAAGATATAAATGCTTTAATTGGATTTCTATAAATATAAATAATGGGAATATCTAAATTTAAAAGCTCAGGAGAATGACAAAGAATTTTTTTATATGTCGGTGTTCTAGTTTTATAATTATTTTTTGCTAATATATCTGCCAATGTATTTGATAATGACCCGCCATATGAAACAATACAAATATCGAGTTTTTCATCTTTTACTATTTGATTCACTTTTGTAAAATCATCTATTATTTTCATAATATATATAATTTATAAAATAATTATAAGCGTCTAAATTTACGAATTATATTATAAATTATATATAATGCAAATTATTCATTATTGTTGTGGTTCATATGATGGGGGAAATTATGGTGGTGTGGCCAGATATGATTATCATATAAAACTTGTTTTTCCTAATCGTAAATTTTTTAGAGGACCAACACAAAAACAACAAATGATAAAATATTTAGACAAATGTACAGAGCCAATTGTCATAACTGATAATCATCTATCAATCGATATTCCAAATAAATATCCATGTATTATTGTTCATCATGGTTCTGCTTTAACACATGCCAAAAGAGATCCTACATGGGGAGAACCATGGAAGAGTCTTTGTTGTAATGGACAAAAGAAAATGCTTAGCTATAGAAATCCAAATAACACTCTCATTATAAGTGTATCTCAATTTTGCAGTAGTGAATTCTTAAAATTTTTTCCTAAAAAATATCCACTCTTTAAAAATATTCTTGTGCCTCATACATCTGAATTAGATGAAAATAGATATAAAAAAAACTTTAATAATAACCCAACCATATTGGGGAATTGGAAAGATAGAAACAAAGGTAGAGATGTCGTTATTAAAATAAATCAGTTAGGAATATTTAGATTTCAACAGTTAAAAGTTTATCCAAAAAATGGTAATATTAAACAATTTAATAATAAAAAACAGAATATTTATTGTAATGCAGATATGTTTTTACAGTTGTCCAAGAGTGAAGCGGGCCCATATGCAGCGTTAGATGCGTTATTATGTGGATTAGTAGTTATATCAACAAATGTTGGTTTATTTTACAAAGATGTGCCTGAAACTTGTTTTGTAAAAGTTCAATGGAAAAGAATGCATGATCTTGCTTATGTAAAAAGTCGAATATTGTATGGATGGAAAAACAGGAAAACTCTCGCGGCAAATGCAAGGAAATGGTATTTAGAAAATTGTTCATTTTCATGGTGGAAAGAAACTATGGTGAAGACTGTTCGTGATTTTCACGATCACCAATACGATAAACAGGAAAAACCTGAAGAAGTTTCTTCTTAATATGTTTTAATTTATAATTACGTTTTTTATCTTTATGAACATGAATACAATTTATTACTGACGGATGATTATGGCATTTGAAGCCTTGTTCCCATAATAAATAATTAGTTCGTGTGTCACACCCTGGTTGTCCAAAATAATAATTAAAACTATTTATATTTCTAACTGGATGCCCACTATGATATATCCAAGTATCTTGTGAGCAAGATTTTAATCTCTTTAGGGGATTATCATATTCGTATCTCAACTGACTATATACTATTCTTTTTTCTTTTATTGATGTCAAATATATATTTTTAAGTGTTTCATTGAAAAATATATCTAAATTACTTAATATCAAATATCCTTTGATACGAAATCTTCTTATAGCCTTAAAAACATCACTAAACATCAATCTTTTCCTCATATTTATTTGAATTACTTTACTAGGTATCTTTTTTAATCGCATTTCTTTAGCAGTATATATTCGCTCATTTAACAAAAAAATTCTATCTATCACATGATTTTTAATGTTTTTATGTAAGCAAAATAAATTTTCATTAAATCTTTCCTTATCATCTGATATAAAAAATTGAGTAAATAAATTTACTTTATCTTTTTTCTCTGTGTTAGTATTATATTTTTCATCAGCATTACAAGTAATATATGTATTTCCTCGTATTTTAACTATATCAGACTTAATTATAAAATTAGTCTTGACTTTAGACATAATATATATTATTATTTCTTTTTTATATTATAAATCGGAACTACCTTTGCATGCACTCCCCCGACATGTCCAAATTTATAATTCCTTTGTATTCCATAATGCACGTGGATACACTGTATCACTTTGGGATGATTATAACATCTAAATCCCTGATTAAGTAATAAGAAATTAGTTCGGATGTCACACCCGGGCTGTCCAAAAAAATAATTGAATTTTTTTATATCTTTGACGGGATGATTACTGTGGTATATCCATGTATCCTGTGACCATGAACGTTTCATACTCCATTTAATTCGCATTTTTAAATAAAATTCATATCGCAATTGACAATATGCACTTCTAGTTGTCTTCAAAGAAGTATAATAAATATTTCTTAAGGATTTATTAAAATAAATATCCAAATTACTGATTATTATATAACCCTTAATGTCTTCATCCTTTATAAATTCAAAAACATCTTTGAACTTCAATCTTTTACTAACATTAACCTGTTCAATTTTCTCCGGCATTTCTGCAAATCCCAACTCTGCGGCTGTATATATTTTCTCATTGAGTAAATAGATCTTATCAATGTATGGATTATGAACATTCTTATATAAACAAAATAAATTTTCCTTGAGACGTTTTCCTTTAGCCGGATAATATTGAACAATGAGATTAACAAGATCTTTATTAGCTATTTTCCTATTAAAATGTCTATCCACATTTTTTATTTCCAATGCATATTTTCTTGGATTCATATATATTTACTTTGATATATTTATTTCAGTGTTGGCATTATTCTTAAATAAGGCGGTGGAAGTCTATCATTAATATTATAATCTCTTTTATTTTCTTTTTGTAAATGCCACGTTTGAATTAGAAGTGGATTGTTATAAACATATATCTTCTGTTTCACTAACTCATATGCAACTATATTATCACATCCCAATTTACCCAAAATAAAATTAAAACATTTAGGCTTCCTAATCCGGCAATTACTATGAAATATCCATGTATCCTGTGCATGAGCATTTGGACCATAAAGCCGTTTAGTATATGCTTCGAATCTGAGCTGAGCATACCAACATTTACCTTCTTTAAGAGATGTTTTAAACACATTTCTGATACTTTTATCCAAAAAGATATCACTATTGGAGAAAACTATATATCCCTTTAACTTTTCATTTTGAACATGTTCAATGACATCCCTGAATTTAAGACGATGCCCAATAATTATCTGTTTCACATGTTTATGGTCTTCCTCTGAAATACCCATTTCTTCTGCAGTGTATTTTCGTTCATTTAACATAATGAATTCATCGATCAAGTTGGCTTTTAAACATTCAATGTTCTTTTTTAATACATATTTAAGTTCGGTATTACGAAATCTACTGGAATGAACGAAAAATTGCTGAATTAAGATGATTTTATCAACTTGTTCTTTACCGAAACAATCACACCGATATTGCAAATCATACCAAATGGGATCATTTTTTATAATATTCATATTATTATATATTAAGTTAAGTCTTTAACCTTATCACGGTGGTTGAGTTTTTGACATATGTTTAAATATATTTAAACATAGATTTTTTATAAAATTATCCTTTGTAAAGCACCACGATATAATTAAAAAATCAGTTTTTATAATAATTAAGTAAATCTCTACAAAACGTCATGGTATGAGGTGATTTACTTATTTTAATAGAATATTTAGCTAATTCATTGAGTATTATCATTTTATCCTTTTTCAAAGCTCCCCTGCGATAATACTTATCCATACCATCGATTAAATAAAGTAAATTATAAATAGGTTTATAATGCATTGGTGCGTCTAATTTCCTAGTAGTTGTGAATTTGCGATTTTTATAAAGTATATCATATATTCTCTGATTATTAACGAAAAATAGTTTGTATTTTTTACATATTTCCTCTAATTTTCTATTAAAATACTTTAAATTACTCCAATAATTATTAAATATTTCCGTTTTCTCTTTGTCAGACAATCCATCAGATATTTGATAAATTCTTAGATATCGATAATATTTTCTCTTTGATTCCATTAATGGATTAGGAATAACAGATTGTACAATTATCTTGTATTTATTTATTTTATCTTGTAAAAAACTTTCATAAAACATCTTTAAAAGTTCATTTGTATATTCATTGAATGTTAGAGAGGGATTTTCTTGCTTTTTATGCGGAAAAATAGCATTAACATCATTAAACCCTAGGCAAATCATAATAGTCTTAATTGGATATTTACCGAGGGTATTTTCTACTTTTTGTCGAATATCTGTTGTGCTTTTTTGTTTGGTTAGACCGCGCATTGATCCACCAACTACATCAACAAAATGTATTTTCCAATTCTTAAATCCCAATTTATCTGCGACATATTTGTCTTTTTTTAAAAAACGTACAATTAAAGATATATGAGAATCTCCTATGATAAGTAAATCATTAAACATCTAATATAAATATATATTATTTTCTAGCTTTATCATAATTTTGAACGAACCATTGAACTGTGTCTTTGATACCCATATTAATATTCGTAAATTTTAATTTACCTAAAACTCCAGCGAGTCGTTTATTACTCACAGTTTTCTTATATTGCCCATCTGCGAAAGAATCATCAAATTGAATATGATCTTCATAATCAAAATTCCTAGCAATCTCTAATGCAACATCCCTAATACTTACTTCGTCTTCAGGATTAGACGAAATAATAATATTATCTGTTCCATTATAACTATCTAATATCTTCATTATATATTTGGCCAAATCCTCATTATGAATAAATTGTCGTAGTGGTTTTCCCGTACCTTTTACCAAAAAAGGCTGTTTATCTTTTTTAGCCAAATAACATCGATGTATTAATGCCGGAAGAACATGTCCGTTCTTGAGAGAAAAATTATCATGTCGTCCATAAATATTACAGGGTATAATGCAGAAATAATTAAGCCCATATTGCTCATTATACGCTCTATTCTGAATATCTATAAATCGTTTTGCATATGCATAAGCATCATTGCTCGGATGAGGCGGTCCGTTATGAAGCTGATCTTCTGTAATGGGATATTTAACCGCATCTGGGAAAATACATGTACTTAAACAAGAAATACATTGTTTTACACCAGTTTCATATGAACAACGGATAACATTCATATTAATTTTAAGGTTATCTTCAAGCATATTTACTTTTTTTTTCATATTTTTAAAGAGACCTCCTACATTAGCTGCTAAATGAATTACTATTTGAGGTTTAAATACAAGGAATATCTTGAGAGTTGCTTCATAATCTCGAAGATCAGCGTGTGAACTATTAATAAATACCATATAATATTTCTCATTGAGTTCATAATTATTTTTATATAAATCGTAAAGGGCACTTCCGACGAGACCTCTTCCACCTGTAACTAGTACTGTTTTCATTAATTTAGGTTTTGAAAATAATATAATGGGGAAAAACGAAGTAAATTAACGGGAAAAATTGATTAAATTATTATTAATTTATAATATCTTATTATACCATATAAAAATGACATCAATGAGACTAGATACCATTTATTTTGACTTAATTAAAAATGGGCGGAAATTATACGAAACAAGAGTTTATGATCCTAAACGTCAAAAATTACGATTAATGGAAATTGTTACTTTTAAGGATCGCGGTTCCAATAGAACATTTAAGGCCTTAATCACAGAATTATCACATTATACCAATTTTAGAGACGCTATTGCAGATGTTGGATTAAAAAAAGTACTTCCAAATGCTAGATCATTGGAAGAAGGAGTAAAGATGTATGAAAAATTCCCACATGATGAAGGTACATATAAAAAAGGTGCTAAGAAATATGGAGTTCTTAGAATAAAATTCAAGGTTATTAAATAAATTCACCAATAACACCAATTTTCTATGTTTTTATGATTTTTACACATTTCATCTTTACTGGGTCTAATGAATGGTATAGCATGTATGTGGATGCGATCCTCTCCATGATGGTTGGTAATACGTACTAATCCAAATAAATTTATATCTTATAAATAATAATGACAAAAATAGCATTTATTACTGGAATTACTGGTCAAGATGGCAGTTATCTCTGCGAATTACTTTTAGAAAAAGGTTATATCGTCTGGGGAACACTCCGAAGATCTTCCACAATTAACACTGGAAGAGTGGATCATATATTCCATAATGAAAACCTAATTCTCAGATATGGCGATCTTTCAGATACCAGTAGTCTAGTCAATATTTTTCACGAAATCAGAAGAAAATATCAAAATATAGAAAAATTCGAAATATATAACTTAGCTGCTCAAAGTCATGTTAAAGTTTCATTTGATATGCCGGAATATACAGGAAATGTTGATGGATTAGGTGTTTTGCGACTATTAGAGGCCATTAGAATGTCAGGAATGGAAAAGCTAGTTCGTTTTTATCAGGCATCCACCTCTGAAATGTATGGAAAAGTGATGGAAGTTCCTCAAAAGGAAACTACACCTTTTTATCCACGTTCTCCGTATGGTGTTGCCAAGCTTTATGCATATTGGATTGTAAAGAATTACAGAGAATCATATGGAATGTATGCTTGTAACGGGATATTATTTAATCACGAAAGCCCTAAACGAGGACCACGATTTATTACTCGGAAAATCACTATTGCATTAGGCAGAATTATTAGAGGCGAACAAGATGATTTAGTCTTAGGAAATCTTAATGCTCAAAGGGACTGGGGACATGCACGTGAATATTGTTATGGGATGTGGTTGATGCTTCAACAAGAAAAACCAGATGATTACATATTGGCTACTGGTAAAACACATAGTGTCCGTGATTTTGCGAATATGGCATTCAAATATAAGGGTATTACATTGGAATGGAAAGGTGAGGGTGTCAATGAAGTCGGAATCGATTCTAAAACCAGAAAAGTTCTTATCAGGGTTTCTCCAAAATATTTTCGTCCTGCCGAAGTTGATATTCTCCTTGGAGATCCAAGTAAAGCTAAACGGGAACTTGATTGGGAGGCTAAAGTTCATTTAAAGGATTTAGTTAAAGAAATGGTAGATGCAGACTCGTGAAGAGTCCAGATTCATAAAGAATCCAAATCACTATAATCATCAATCGCTGAATGATCTGCCCATTTAGTATTTACGATTAAACCTTGATAATTTCTTATTCGTTTATTCTTAATATGTAATACAATATTTGATGGATTATAATTATATTCATTAACATTTGTTATTTCAATCTTATATTCGTCACCTAATTTAATAGATATTTTGTTTCTAACTAAATATTTATGCTTCGGTTTTATGCAAATAATTTTTCTTCTGCATTTATCTACTGGTTGGCCACAACCAAAACACATATCTCTTGATTTTTTATTAAATGTCAGGAATTTATTATTTATTTCAATATCATCATTGATGGTTTGATACATAATCATAACTTCTGAACCTCTGAATCCTGTATATATTTCTAAATAACTAGATTTATAAAAAATGTAAAGAAAGGAAATATATTTCATATGGTTCCATATATGAGGACCTTTGCTCACTAAACAATTAATTACTAAATCTTTATTCAATGTATTGAAATAACGTGAATAACCTTCTATATCATAATCATATTTCTGGTTAAGTAGAGTGGTTACATGAGGATCACCACTTGAACCGCCATCTGTTAATGTTGGGGCCGTATCATATGTGTCATAACCTGTCCAATTTTCCGAATTTGTAAAATCATCAAGACTTGGATATTGATTAGAAACCGAGTCGCCAGCAGTCCATGTATCGGTTGACCATGCAGTAAAAAGCAATTGATCAATATCTGCGAGACTGTTGGAAGTATCACCATTGGAATTAGTTGTCCATGCACCAGACAAATTCGTTCCATAAAAATTCGCTCCACCATCATATACACAATCATTGACATTCCAAGTAAGAGTTCCTCCACCACTCCAGTTCATATAATTAATAATATAAGTCCCTAATGTATAACTATTTTGAATGGTTATGGTAGTAGTTCCCGAACTTAATGCATTTGTATAACCTACCAATGGACCAGCCAAAGCATAACAATTATCAATTATTGTTACAGTTCCTCCACCAAAATAATATCCCATAATTGCACCAGATGTTGTTGCACTAACTGTAGAATCAACAGTAGTAGAAAAAGAAATACATTCATATATGCTTACACCATATACAGGAACTCCCGCAATTCCACCAGCTCTAGTGCCTGTAATATCTCCTGAACAATAACAATATCTAGCTATTCCTGAAAAATTATTACTTACTACTCCACCAGCTTCTTGTCCGGTTACATTTCCTGTTGAAATACAATATTCAACTATTCCTGTAAAACTTGATCCTACAATACCTGCTGAATTTGATGATGATGCATTACCATTTGATGTACATCTTTGTATTGTTCCACTTGAATTTGAACTAACTATCCAACCAACACCAGATGCAATAGATGCACCAGATTCAACATTTAAACGCAAATTTTTCACAGTTCCTGCTCCCAGATCCATTAATCCCAGGAAAGAAGATGTGGATGATGGAAGTGTAATTGTATAATTTTGTCCATCGAATTCTCCTGCGTCAATATCAATTACTTTAGTTGGCTCAGCAGTAAAAATAATATCTCCTGTAAGTTGTATTATATCACCTGAACTTAATGGGTCATTTGTAAAATTATTCCATTCAGACTCACTTGATATTGTGTATGTCGTCATATAATTATAATTAATAAAAAAAATTAAGATAATATTTTTAATGCATTTTGAACATATGTAATATTCCAATTATTTCGATAATGGTCAATTATTGTATCTTCTCCAAATTTCTCTACAAAAATATCAATCAATTCTTTTTCACATGACTTATATGATCCGTTTTGATTAATTTCTTTTAATATTGAGTTCAAACATCCTAAATATCCTAATGTAATTTCAAATTTATGATGATCAAGTAGATGTTTTAGTATTTCAATTGCAAAATTACAAGAACCAATACAATAAATTATCATTTCCATAAATGCATTATTTCCTCGCCATTTATCCATAATTGTTTCTCCATCTTTTTCTTGATCAAGAACGCTCAGGCCAAATTTTTTCACAAATACATTAAATATTTGATATTTGCGCAACATAAACCACGATTCAATATTTTTGCTCTTTGATATATTCTCATTAATTAACCATAAGTACTCTGGTTTCAAACAATCATAAAACAAATCCATCCAAGGCAGATTATTAAGAATAGCTAATTCAGCAAATGAATAATCGCAATATTCGATAGTGATTCGTTGATCAGGATTTGCGCCTTTTTGAATAAAATATTTAACCATTCCATAGGATGGATCTCCACATCTTGGAACGTCAAATTCTTTTTCCCACGGAGGAATCTTTTGAGTTAATTTCATTAGATATGCTTGTAATGCTGTAAATTTGACTTTGTGAAATTTTTCCCAATGATATATGTACATAAATGTCATTTTCATATCAATACCTTTTCCAACCAGAAACTTAACATATTTTCCACGATTAATAGCTAAATCCAAAAGATCTAATCCATCTTTTCCTTTTATATCAAACCCTTTATTAATCATATAATCAATAATTTCCTTTTTACTAGTAAATAAGGCATTTTGACATGCGGGTAATTTGACTATACGGGATTTTAAGATTTTCCATTATTTCATAAATATTAATTGTCATTTCAAAATGATACATACCTTTACTTTGATGTCTATTGTTATCGTTCAAATCAACATATGCATCCCATGTTGTTGCCTTAGTAAAAAGAGTTTTATCGAAATTTGGATGTTTAAGCAGTTTAATAAATATTTCTTTGGAAAAATACTTTTTATTCAACATGTCAAAGAAAACTTCGTGATCAATTGGAACACTGTCAAGTTTGATTAATTCATTAAAGTAATGTGGATTGCTAGATCTAATTGCATTTCTTATATCCCATTGATTTGGTATTGATCCATTAATCAAAAAGTTAAAGCAATTTTCACTGTTCTTTTTGATGGATTGAGAAAGTGCTTGAGGATATTGTCTTTGTATTTCTTGTTTGTCGTAATTGCTTTGCAAATATGTTAAGTCATCTTTATTAATGAGAGTACTAATTTTATTTAGTTTAGGCATTGTTTGATTATTATCGTCCGTGTTAAAATTTCAAAAAAAAATAAAAAATCATTTTTATATAATTTTAATATATAAAAATGATTAGTCAAAAGTTCAAAGATTTTTGGTATGATATAAAATTATGGCATCAAGATAATATGAGAAAAATGTCTGAGTGGCATAGAAATAATATGTATAATATGAATCAATGGCATGAACGCAATGTAGAAAACATGAAACAATGTTTTAACAGGCTAAACCCAAAAATTTCACCGCATCAGTTGGAACTCCAAACAGAACATGAAGAATCAGTCCAAGAATAAGCCATCCAATAGTGGTTAGTACAAGAGGAACACGTGTAACGAGAGTTGTTAATATGGCAACAACAATGGTTAAAACATAATCGACAAGTGCGAGTCCTAAAAATCTGGTTTTATGAACACCTTGTTTTGGTTTTCCAAATATATTTTTATATTTAGCGAATGGACACAGAATCATTATAATAAATAAATATATAAAAAATTGAAAATAATTATTATACTATATATCTCAAATTATAATATAATAAAATGAATTGTTTATTTATTTTCAGAAGAGATTATCGTATTATAGACAATATTGGTCTTACTAATGCGCTTAAAAATTATAAAGTCTATCCTATCTTTATCGGAACACCTGAACAACTTTCGAAAAATCCGTACAAAGGCAATGCTTCAATTCAATTTCTTTATGAATCTCTTAAAGAATTAGCCAGTGAATGTCCTCTAAATTGTTTTTATGGTGACAATGTTAAAGTACTTCAAAAAATCATTAAAACATATAAAATAGATGCTATTGCATTTAATAAAGATTATACACCTTATGCTAAGGAACGCGATGCAGCAATTGTTGAATTATGTAATAAAAATAATATAAAATGTATTATGGATCATGATTATATGCTGACTCTTCCAGAAACTATTAGAACTGGTAGTGGGGGAGTATATAGAGTATATGGACCGTATCAAAAGCATGTGATTAAGCAGAAAATAGATAAACCTCTTGGAAAGGCTAACACATCGAATTTTATTAAAAGCAAAATGAAAGGGTCTATTTCAGTTGATTTTCTCTTGAAATATTTTAAAAAACAAGTGAATTTAGATGTAAAAGGTGGAAGGAAGGAAGCACTTAAGATACTTGGAAATATGAAGGAATTCAAAGATTATTCTGGGAAAAGGAATTGTTTGATGTATTCAACGACAAATTTAGCGGCATATATTAAATTTGGATGTGTTTCCATTAGGGAAGTGTATTGGGCATTTATGAAAACTGATAAGACATTGGTTAATCAATTAATATGGAGGGATTTTTATTATCAGTTAATGGATGCGATGCCTGATAATATGTATGGACCGATGAGAGAGAAGTTTGAAGCGTTTAGATGGTCAAAAAAGAAGGAATATTTTAAGAAATGGTGTGAAGGTAAAACTGGATTTCCGATAGTAGATGCTTGTATGAGGGAATTAAACCAAACGGGATATATGCATAATCGTGGAAGACTTATTACTGCTAATTTTCTGAGTAAAATTCTTATGCAAAATTGGCAATTGGGAGAAAAATATTATGCTCAGCGACTTTCCGACTATGATCCATCGGTAAATAATGGAAATTGGCAATGGGTTTTTGGATGTGGGACTGATACAGCACCTTTTAGTCAGCGAATTTTTAATCCATGGCTTCAAAGCAAAAAATTTGATCCAAAAGCTGAATATATCAAGAAATATATACCTGAATTTAAAAATGTTCCTGCAGAACATATTCATAAATGGGATGAATGGTCAGAAGATTATACACTCAACTATCCAAGTCCAATAGTTGATTATAAAAAGCAAAGACAAATCGTAATAACTACTTATAAAAAAATTTAAAATATAAAAGATAAAATATAAGATAATAAAGATTTATTACTTTCTCTTTTTCTCTCTTCAATATATGATTCATTTACCATCATGTCTTGAGCAAATTCATCTTCACTATAATCATCTACATCAGATAATAACGGAGTTGTGGAATCAGGGGTACTTCCATCCATGCTAGGTAATGGTTGATATTGATAGTCATCATCACTTTCAATTAAATCATCAAGGAATCCTCTGCGTTTTTTCACAATTTCTATATCATTTGTTAATCCTATGTGATCCCACATACCAGTTTTGACATCAAAATATTTTTCTAGATCAATTTCGTGTTTAAAAATAAAATCTTGATAAACTTTTAGGGCTTTTGCTAATTTTTTTCGGCGATACCAATTAGAAATTGCAGAAGCTGATAAGCGTTTTATCATATGGTCACTCATTATATACTATTCATTATTTTTTTTTTTTCAATTCAATAACAAAACGAGTACCATCTTTGAAATCCTTATCATAATATATTTTTCCGTTATGTACATTAAAAGTATTTTTTACGAGATTTATAATTCTATCATTAAAGTCTTTTAGTTCTGCAAAATCAAATTTTCGTATTTCTTTAATTCTTTTTTTATCGAATATCTCATCAAAATCTTTACGATCATATTCATATAAATATTCCATATAATATATTATTTGGATTTTTATTATCTCATATTTTATTAATGAAAATATTAACGTTAAATATGTTTTTAAGACCGAATTTCATCAATTCAATTAATAATTCTATTTATAATTATTGGAAAAAAAATATCTCATTTAGACAAATATTTTCCGGAGATTTCAAGGAAAGTCGACTTAAACAATTGTTTAAACATGTGAAAGATTCTAATTATGATGTTATATGTCTTCAGGAGATTTTCACAGACCCTTTTAATAAACGCATCACTATGTTAGAAAAATTTGCGCAAGACAATGATTATCATTTATATCATCCTAAAAATAATAAATTATGTTCATTTAAAACTAATAGTGGATTAGCAATACTTTCTAAATATGGATTACTTGATGCAAACTTCATAGAATATAAAACATCTATTAGCTTACCTAATTCACTTTCTACATGTGGTTTTGTTCATGTTACATATAGACATAATAATAATATACCAGTCAATCTTATTAATGTTCATCTTCAATCAGGACCATTTAACTGGCAACAAGATGTTAGATACAAGCAACTTCTTGAAATTAAACAATATATTGATAATAATATTTCATTAGACGGATTAATTATTGTTACAGGTGATTTTAATGCTAATTGCAAGCTTTGGTCTCATATATATAAAATATTCCCTTATTTATATGATCCATTTAAAGGACAAGAATTGAATGATGTTTATACATTTCATATTCCGAATACATGTAATGTTCAGAGATTTGATGGTATTTTAGTTAGTAAAGAATATAAAGATCAAATAGAGAGTAAAGTAGATCCGCTTAAGATAGATAAAATTGGATATTTCAAAACCATATCGGATCATTGTTCGATTATTAGTGAGATTTCTTGAATAAAAACATAGCAATCTTAACAGCTGTTTTAAGACCGACTTTTCTACCACTTCCATATTTCATATCTTTTAAATCATTCGTAAATTCATCAGTATTATTGAATTTACTGTAAAATTCTTGCATATTTCCATAATTATTATAAAAAGCAGTAGCTAATTTATTAGATATTCCTGGAATTTGTTGAAGCATATTAATATTACATACCTCATGCGTTATGTTTGCCTTCTTCTGAGGTCTGCAAATCTGACTATAATTAGTTATTTCCTCATTAAAATCTATTTTTCCTATTCGACTTGCAATATCCAGAATAAACTGACTTGATTCTGCAAGATTAGCTGTTCTCTGAACATGAAAGTTATCTCTAATAATTGTATGAATTACGACACTTGTAAAAGTTTTTTGAGGTAATTTAAAGCATTTCATGTTTGAACCCTCTAATAAATAGATTTTACGGATATTAGGCGAAAGAGACTTGAGTATTCTGATCTTTTGTTCTTTGTAACGTCCATCTTTAATTGATGTTGAAAGATCATTCAGGGTTTTTCGTTCAATTAAAACAACTATATTATCATTTTTTTTGAAAACAATATCGCCTAATTCAAGATTATCTTTGGTAAATTTGAATTCAGGATGTTTTTCTTCTAAATATTTAATCAGGTCTCTTTCACGATTATCAATCTGACACTCAATCTGACATTCTATCTTATTTTCCATTATTTTAATTATTATGAATTTTTTTTAAGTATATAATATATAATGTCCGATAAGAAATATTTAATGAAATTAAAAGATAATTTATGGCAAATGCATTTACAATCTGGTGAATTTGATAAATCTTATAAAATAATGTATGACACACTTGATACATTATTAAAAACTTCAATGAGTGCAAAGCAAATTACTAAGGCTTTTATGAATTCTCGTTTAGATAAATTTACCACTTTTAAAAAAAGAATATATAGTTTAGATCTTAAATGGCCTGAAAACAGAGTGTGTAGATCATCCAAATGTAATAGTAAAAAAAAAAAAGNAAATAACTTAAGACATAGTTTCGTTAAAGCATATTTAACGAATTTACAAAATAATCGAAATATAAGTAAGCGAACATGGCAAGAAGAATTGAATAGTTGGAAACGAGCTCCACCACATTATCTAGAAAATATTCCTTTCAGATTTTTTTGGAATACCTCTGGAATTAATTCTTCTCTAGACACTGAATTTAAAAGTGTGATTTTTGATGCATCCACTGACCTCACTGAAAATTCTCAAGATTATTCTAAATATAATGAACATATTGATGAACATTGTAAAAATGGAGAAGATACTATATCTTTTCCAAATATAAAAGGTAAAAATAATCTCTTGATTATTCCTTGTCCAGTAGAAGGAAAGAATTTTTACACAATCAAGGATTTCATGGACAATGCTACAATAGAGTATAAAAAATCATTTTGGAAAAAAGCGGCTAAACTAATTCAGAAGAAGGCACAGAAATTAAATAAAAATTCAAATAAAAAAATATATGTGAGTGCACACGGTAGAGGAGTCCCGTATTTCCATTTACGAGTTGATATGGAACCCAAATATTATTCAAATAATACAAAAAGAAAATTAAATATCTCTGATTAGAGTATATGAACACAGATGATATAAGTTCTGTTTCGATTAAAGGATATAACAAATCGACTAAAATGTATAAATTTGTCGTTACTATTACTCAAAATAGAACAGATACAGAACATAAAATAACATGTAGTTGGAATGATATAAAATTTGGTTTTATGAAAATTAAAAAAGAAGTTAATAAAACTATCTATGCCAAACTATTATTTGATTTAGAAGGAAATGTATTAATCAAGGACAAAAATTTTAATTCAATAAAAAAATTTATTAAAGGAATTCCATTGAAAAATTTAGAAAGAAAAATTTATGATATTCAGAGTTTTTTTGATAAAATTATGAATTATAAAGAAAATAGTGATAATATGAATAAAAGTGCCATTAAATGTTTCTTGGAAAATGCATTTTCAATATTAAATTGAGAACTCAAATAGGAAATCTATAGTGAAAATTCTTGGGAATTATAGGTAATAAAATTTTTAAATATATCAATATAACTAATGAAATAAAGAAAATAATTATGAAAAAAGGATATATATGTTTAAAATATTTATATTTTTCTTTTTTGGAATCTAATATATGTTGGAAAAAGAGATTATATAAAATATATATGATTATAAATGTAATTACAAATGAAATAAAAAGCATAATTCTTCTTACTGTAAATGAATAACCAAAGCAAACGTGTAAAATAAGTAATAATAAAACAAATAAAGAAATAGTATTAATAGAAAATTTCATAGTAATATCTTTTATCAAAAAATCATATCTAAAAATATCTCTAAATAAATTAGTATTTTTAGTTATAACTTTCTTCTTGACAATATCTGCTGTTTTTTTTGCTTGTTGTTTTTGTTCTTCTTGTGCTATCATAGAATTATTCATATTCTAATTTATATATTTTAATTTAGATAAAAATCAAGTGCCACAACAGTGATTTGACAGTTCTTCTTTGAAATTATCCAATATTATAATATTATCATCTTCATCATTACATATAAATTTAGTGCGACCTTTAATGATGTATAATTCATTACATAAATCTTTGAATATATTACGTTCATTATCAGATGAATTCAATATGCTACACTCAATATATTTAAGATGAGGAATTTTCTTTCCGTATTCAGCCACTAAATCAATGATTTGTTCGTTATAAACCACTCGTTGATCGATTAAATCACTTTTATTACCAATTAAATAAACTACACATTTTTCCACGTCTAATCGTTCAATTATTTCATCTAGCCAGTATTTACAATTAATAAAACTTTTTAAATCAGCACAACTAAAAATAACAATAGCTCCATCGCTACCTTTATAATAAGTATTAGTAATAGTTCTGTATCTTTCTTGTCCAGCGGTATCCCATATTAGACATTTAACATTAATATTATTATTCAAACTAATGATTTTAGAGGAAAATTCAATTCCGACGGTGCATTTATAATCATTAGATACTTCATTTTTCATTAAAAGATTGACCAAACTAGACTTACCCACATACTGATCTCCTAATAATATGCATTTAAAACTTTCATCGTACGAAATATTCGTCATTATAAATATATAATAGATTTTATTTAGTAACTATAATCATCATATCCATTACACATATCATAATGATCATAATAATCATTACAATCGCCATAACTATCATATTCTTCAGCCTCACGTTGTTGTTCATATTTAATTATATCTTCTATACAATCAATACAAGTACACATAAAGAATGTTCCATATGATTGTTTTTTTATATTCAAAGTTTTGAAAACGCATCTATTAACTGGTTTATCCAAATAATCAAGAATATCTTTAGTCAAATATTTGCTTAATGGAAATAATGCCTTCATAATAATCTGGCTACGGTAAGTGATAGGTGGTGCACATAATACACATGGACATTTGTATCTTTCAAATTGTTTATTCCAATCCAAATTCCGAATCCATACGTCCAATTTCAGCTTCAATGTCATTTTATCTTGCAAAAGAGGTGTGGCTTCATGAACTGATTCAGATGAAAATAGCAGAAAATCCATTTTATTGAGCTTAAATGAATGACATATTGCTGGAAATCCTCTGGCATAAGATGAATATAGGTTATTATTTTCCGAAAACAATAATTCATTATCGACTGACCATACCAATGTATTTCCGTCATTAGTGTCTTGAGTAGTATCTAAACATATAATCAATGTATACATTGACCAATCTTCCTCAAAATAAAACTTGGCGGGTTGAGGATCTTCTAACTTACCTTCAAATACATATTTCCTGAATTTTTCCGGATAAAATGGACATGTTTCAGGAACTTGATCTCGATGTTTCTTGAAAAATCCGCCTTTGTCATAATAAAGTATATCACCGTGTATTGGATCAACTTTCACTTCTTGAATATTAGGATCATAACTAAGAAATTCTTGCAAAAATGGTTCAACGATATCATTAAAATGTCCAATAATATCTTTTCCAAAAGTAAATCGTTTGCATTGACGTTTTTCTACATCCACTACTAATTCTTTAGTTTTGGAATCTCTTATGGGTGGTGTTTTTTGACTTTTCATAAAATCAATTAAGTTACCATCGGTAATATATTTTGAAATTTGTTGATTGATTTTATCAAAAACATTGCGTGGCAATGATGAAGAACGCGTTATCGTTGAACATTCTTTATTTTGAATAATTGGAAAAGAAGCCATTTTAAATTAAGCAGCGTTTTTTGTATATTGAAACGAGTAAAAAGATCATAAACATATTAAAATCATTTTTTTTCTATAATTGATAATCTAAAAGTAAAGCTCGTCTGCATTTTATCTTGAATAATAAACATATTATTATGTTTGGGACATTGGGAAAATGGGAAATTCACTGTTATTCCTCGGCTCGTTGATAATACACGATAACCATCTTTATGAAATAATGATTTATTATCATTTACCGTTATACCTTTTTTATTGGGCTGAGCATATCCAATACTAGTTATAATAATATTAGTAGTATATCCATCGGGCTTTTCAATTATTATATTACCGTCCTTGATTTCGCATATTTTAGATAAGCTATTTTTAATGGTATTTTTAACTTTATAAGATATAAATAAATAATAATCGCTATTGAGAAATTCTGAACAATCAATTATATCATCACCAACACTTAATGCAAAATATATATAACGTTGTGTAGTTCCTTTAACTTTTGGTAAATATCCAGTTTGAGTGATTTCCACATTTTTATGGAAATGAATAATATCATCTATCGTTGGCATCATATCATAAAAATATATCAAATCTCCACTTTGTAAATTATGAGATTCATCAATGTTAAACATCATATAATCGGATTTGTATAATGATTCACCCACTGATTTAATTATATGCTTATCTTGACCTATATTGTATTGTCCTCCGGTTTTTCTGAGTAATTGCAGGTTAAATTTATCTAACATTCCTAATTTGTTGATATTATATCTGTATATTTCATGATCACCTGATGGAACAAGCTCTATAAAAGCACTATTAACAATAGATTTTGGAATTAGTCTAGCAAAAGCCTCAGATAAATACTTATTTGTTCCGCTATATGGGCCTTTTAATTCATCAATATTGAGTAAGAGATATGGAAATGAAATAATATTGGAAGGACATGTTGATTTATCTATCATATTATTGGTTTGTTTAGTTTCGGATGGGACAGTTACTGATATACATTCAATTTCTGATATATTCATGTATCTATTCAGAGTACTATCTATATCATTTCTAATAGTTTTACCATCTGTAATGATATTTCCATGATTATCTTTATATGGTGCAATGCGATTATGTTGATAAGTTGGAATAAAGTTTATTTGGAAGTCAAATGGAGATGGATATTGTGATAAATCTCTATCAATACTATCAATAGTAATATAAATATCATTCTTTTTAGATTTTAACTCTACTATTGGATCTGGTTTAGGAGGCATTAACGGATTAACCGCAAGTTTAGTCGTTTCAGGAATTGGATTAATAATAGGTGTTGATCTTGGTTGTTGAGTTTTAATAGGAGTTGATTTGAGTGGTTGGGAAGTTGTTAATTGAGTTTTAATAGGTGTTGATCTAAATTGTTGATTAACTATTGGTTGAGTTTTAATAGGTGTTGATCTAAATTGTTGATTAACTATATTTTGCTGTTCATCTAGTATTTGACCGAGAGACGGGCCGGATACTTGTTTATTTTCCCGTTTAGTTACTTGTAATTCTACTCCATTATTTTTATTGTGATTAAGTTGTTCAAACGATTGGAATCTTTTTTGTTCATTAGCAAATGATTTTTGTTGTAATTCTCGTTGTTTGAGAGTATCTGAATATAAAAGATCTGCTCTTGGTAAATTTTCATTATTAGTATCTATGGTAAATTTAATATTTTTTTTGGCAGGGTTTAATTGATTACGTGTATTCTGAAGTTGCGTTAAATTATTATTTATCTCATCAGCAGATTTAGACATACCATTAGGTCTTGGTCTTTCCAATGTTTGATTATTATATTGTGTATGTATAGTTTTACTTGAATCGAATACATGATTAATAGAGTTATTATCAAGATTAGATGTGCTCATTTCAATTGGTTGTAATTCAGTGGATTTTGGTGGTTGAGGTTTAGCTTTTTCTTGACTAATTTTTTTATTAAGAACGGGATCAAGTAGGCTAATTACTTTTTTATTCATAAGAAAAACATAATCTTCAATTTTCATACCTTGGGGTGGATCTTTCTGAACATTTAAATAAACATATTCAATACATTTTAATAAATCATCCATATAATTAACATTACCATGTTTTTCTTGAACAATTTTATTTAACAGACGAAAATTGGATTCAGTTAAGAAGTAATCACTCATAATAAAGTATTGTAATAAAGTTTTTAAACTTTTAAAACTAAATTCGACAAATTAATATCTATAATATTTTATAATGAATTTTGAAAGTAATTCCTATTCTAAATTTGTAAAGGGAATAGATAATATTGAAAAAGTAACACCTACATACGATCAATTTATCATTAAACCACCTGAGAGAAATAAAACACATGGCCGTATTGGAGTAAAATTAATTATTGATTCTCGAGATAGAGATTTAATATTATATCCAGACACAAATGATTATGTCTATAAATGTCCTGAGGAATTTAAGGATGTAATTAGTGCTGAACTTGTATTAGCTGATTTTCCTAATAGTGGATACAATATATATAGTAAAAATAATGAAATGATTTTTAATGCTGGTGGTCAGCAACTTAAAATTAAAGTTCCTTTCGGAGAATATGTGAATTCTAGCCTATTATCAGTTCTAAATGGTTCTAAAGGTGATTTATTCAAAGATTATTCTGATAATGGTATTTATTTCAATTTCTCTATGGATACAAATAATAACAGAATTAAAATTCAATCTAATAGATCATTCTCATTTAACTTAGATTATACCGTTAATAATCGTTTTTTCTCTAGAAATGGAGGATCTCGTGTTGTTGATTGTCATCAAGGAGATATTGATAATTATTACGAGAGTATTCAATATTATAGCATAGATAGAACTTTAGGATTCAATAGACATAAGCATGATAGCCAGCAGTTATATTCAACTGATACATGTGATCCGGATTTCACTGATATTTCTGGAACTGTAATGGATATTAGTGGAACAAGTACTAGTGGATATGATTTATATGAAGTGGATATTAGTGGATCTGGATTTGATGCGAGAAAGATTTATTCAGTTGGTGATTATATTGAAATGGAAAATGGTGAAATATATAGAATAACTGAAATAGTAAATAAAAATATTGTCAAAGTGGAGAATTTTCAGGAAGGTAGTGTGACTACAGGTGGTGTGACCATACAAGCTTATAATTCTATATTTTCAGATAATGTATTTGATATTGAATGTCCTCAGTATGTTGTTTTGGATATTCCTGAATTTCATTATTTAAAAGCTCAAGAAACTAGTATTAATGAGGCATTTGCCATTATTCCTTTTAGACCCGGTTGTAAAACCGTAATTGATTCAGCAAGTGTTTCAATTGATAAAGAAATTAAGTTTTTCAATCCACCTCTTGCAAGATTGGCTAATATCAGAATTAAATTTCTTAGATATGATGGAACACTGTATGATTTTAAAGGACGTAATCATGTATTTGCTCTTAAAATAACAACATTGAATCAGCCGGGATATTATAATAACTATGTTCCAACCAATTGAATTTTTTTTTATGCTTATTATATAAGAATGGAAGTTGCAACACATGAATGGCCAATAGTAGCAATAACTACCAAAACCAAACAAATTGATAATCAAATTTATGAAAATTTTAAAAAAAAATTATTAGAATGTATGCAATTATGCTCTGATAAAAACCAACAATGTGTTTTGATCATAGATATATCAACTCTTAATTTTGACCCAACAACAATAAGTTATGCAAACCGAATGAATAGATTCAGAAATAAAATAGTAAATATAACAACAAAGTATGTCCAACATTTATTTATAGTAGTTAAAAATAGACATATCAGAAATATGTTTAAATTTTTCTCGCTCCATGAGCTTCAGCAAAAGTTTTATTATATCGTTAAATCTCCAGAAAAAGTAAAGAAAAAACTCAGAAATAGTCTTAATTTTGAATGTGATAATGATGAAGTTTTAGACGATGATGCGACTAAAAAAGAATATCTTGAGAAGTTTAAGGAGGTTGCTCAAGGGATTTTGTGTTAAATATTATAAGGATGGAAATCGTCACTCAACATGTGATGGTGAAGCCGACGCCTGGAACGTCGTGGACAACACCATGTGGTCACTGCGGCAACATTAGATCCCTTAATGCCATCAATGTCTTCAGCATCATCTCGATCTTGAGGACTTCTCGAGCGTTCAGTCCGCCCTGGTTCATGTAGGACTTCATGTCGCTGATCATCAGGGCGAGTTTGTCCTGCCAGACCGCGAACGGCGGCGAGGGGGGACATCGCTCTGGTCTCGAGGGGTGAGGGTGGGTGAGTGGGTTGGGTGGTTTTTTATTTAACATAATAATTAAAGTTTAATTAAAATTAAGTGTCATTTTTTTTAATATCCGAAGGTTTGTCAGTTCTATAAAATTCTACTTCTTCAGTGAGTTCATTATCTTTTTTCCATTTAATCATTTTCTTTTTTTCTTTTTTATATTTTCTCATCAAAAAGAAATATCCAACGATATATGCTATAAAGAACACCAACGCTATTATAAAAGTAAAATGCATCTTTGATTTTATAATAGATTAAAAATTCATCGAATATATCTTTCTCCAAATATAGTATATTTTATAATAAAAATAAACAAAAACTGAATTTGATTTATACTTAAAAAATATCAAGTTAAACTATTAAAAAGAAATGTCTATTTGTCTCTATGCAAGTGAAATAGCTATTATAACAGGCGAGAATACTTATCAACCACTCCATGAATATATTATTAAACTATGGCAAAGAGTTCGACCTAATGACTATATGGAAACAATTCATAATTTAGAAAATAAACATAAAGTTGTATTTGTTCCAAAAGAAACCGACAAGGAAATGATTGACAAAATATCAAAGAAAAGTGGAGTTAATATAACAAATGAGTTAAAATCGTGTCTTCAAAGTACTACAGTTGATGATCTACATAAGAAAAAAGCGGAAATACTCAAGAAATTCAAGGATATTACCAAGGAACAGAAAAAAATATTAAAAGAATCATTAAATAATGTTGTTCATACTAATTTTGGAACAAAACATGAGAATAATGCCATTAAATTTTATGAAGAAACAACGGGTAATAAGATATTAAAGAATGGAAAGTTTTACAGAAAGGAATTATTCGTTCATAAAGATATTAAATATTCGTTGGGTGGAAAAATTGACGGGCATTTAGAGGATAAAACTATTGTTGAAGTCAAAAATAGAATGTACAAGTTATTTGGTAAACTTAGGGATTATGAAAAAACACAAGTGTACAGTTATTTATATATCTTTAATGCCAAAAAAGCGATATTATTGGAAAAATTGAAGAAAAAAGTGGATTCTAAAATTAACATTATAGAAATCGAGTTTAAGGATGTAATATTTAATCATATTAAATCCAAATTAATGAAATTTGCTGTGTTTTTTGAACACTTTCTGAATGACGTCAATCTGAAAACCATGTTATTATTTGGCAACGAAGAACAAATTGAAATGTTCAATAACTTTGCCTTTAATAAAATAAATAGTTAATTTTTTATCTATTATATAATTATTATGCCATCAAAGAACAAAGGTTTGCCAATTATATTAACAATTGTCGTTATGGCACTCGTTACTATTGCCATGAGAGGCCGAATTTCATGCAAATATGGTCATTTAGCTTCTTTTATATTGATCGTCTTGATTGGACAGATGATTACTAAGCGTATTGTATTATCAATTGTATTGGCCATAGGTATTTGGTTAGTATTATTCATTGTCAAAAGAAATTATTTAGGATTAGAGTTTTTCGCGGTTAATGAGAATTTCGAAAATGACAAATCGGATGATGCTAATGAAGATGAGCATCCTGATCCAGATACTCGAAAACGGGCAAGTGATATGAAAAAGCTCATTAAGAAGCTTGAAGGTGGGATTTCACTTAAAGATGAGGATTTATTTGAGAAAAATAACTTAGACAATCATAATTTTACTCAAAATAAGGAAACTGATAAGGAAAAAACGGAAAGTATCGAAAAAAAAACCGAAGATTTAAAACCATATGAAGCCCAAAGACAAACTTATCAATTAATTGATACTGTAAAGCAGCTTAAAGATACTATTAATGAATTAGCGCCTATGTTAAAGCAAGGAAAAGATGTATTGGGACAATTAGAAGCTTTGAAGATGTAAAAAATATCTACTGGTATTATATATGAACGCATTAGGTCTTGCCTTAATTATAATTCCAATTGTTTTACTTTTGATTTGTTCTTTCAAATATAGAGAAAGATTTGCGACGGTATTCAGCAAGAATCGCAATATAGACTATGGAAAAGCAAATCCTCGTAAAGAGGCTGTTTCTCCAGTTCATTCCATTCCATTTCAAGTAGAACAGTTTGACAATAGAAAGTCAGACGAAGATACTCAAAACTCGATACCTCGTGCTGCTGCTCCTGTTATAGAAGGTTTTTCTGTCTCAGGATTAAGTAATATGTTTAATAAACCCAATAATGATATTAAAATAGACAAAGCCACACCAGACAATACCGTTAGTCCTTTAGAAAAACAATATCAAAATATGTTGGAAAATAGTAAATCTAACGAACAAATAAATTCCGAAATGGAACAACAGGCTTTAGATAATAATAGTCATAGCGTTCCTATGATTAATTCTTCCATTCAGGGAAAAGGACCACAAATGCCTGAAAAACAAGATTTTCAGGTAAAAGCCATGCAATGCCAGTTTTTCCCTGATAGTTGTCCAGCGGGATGGAGTGAAAACGGATCATTTTCCATTAATGGAATGGCACAGGATGTTTCATTAAGTTGTGGTGATGCCAGTAATTTTACTAATTGTGAGGCTATTGCGGAAGTAAAAAACAAGAAAGTAAGTAGAATTTTGATTACTAATAACGGTGGTGGTTATTTGCCTAATCAGCCTCCAGATGTAGAAATAATTAGTACCAACGGTATGGGAGCAGGAGCGAAAGCTGAATGTGTTGTGGATGATAATGGTCGAGTTCAGTTGATTAAAGTAACGGACGGTGGAAATAATTATATTGAAACACCTACTGTTCAAATTAATAATCCAAATATGAATCGTAAATGCAATCTTTGTTGCAAAAATTAAACCAAAAACTTTATAAACTTTGATTTATTGAGTAGTGGGTCGTTTCACTTCCTCATACACTTTTTATTCTAAAAAGAAAAAAACTGAATAAAAAAAAATCAAATCTATATTATCTTATATTTTTATAAAAAACACAGTTTTATTCCCTCTTACCAAGCAAACATGTCCAGCTCTGGAGGAGGCGGTGGTTCCAAGGACTCTGATGCGGCCCCGAAGATTCCAAAGCCTTCCACCGAGGAAGATGGTGCTGCAGCTGCCGCGGCGTCCGCTGCTGCTCCCGCAGTCGATACAGATCCCAAAAAGAATGTAACTTTCGTTTCATCTGATGGCAAGAAATTCGTAGTATCACAGCCTGTGGCATTTATGTCAGAGCTTGTCAAAACGATCGTTGGTGGCCAAAAAGCAGATGATGATGCCAGCGGCAGTGAAGATGATGATGCCAGCGGCAGTGAAGATGAAGACGAAAATGATCAGGAAATTCCTCTGCCAAATGTCAAAGCAGCCATTCTTGCTTATATTATTGAATTTTGTAAGCATGTTGTTGAAGCGAATGATTACAAGCCGCCACCGAAGCCATTGACAACCAACAAGATTAGTGATCTTACTAGTGAATGGTATGCAAAATTCATGACTCAGTTTGATCA
>JGI10211J34971_10000360_pt1 | contig 36404 bp, 36 predicted proteins | sample Etolagsediment_FD_34971 | JGI IMG/M metagenome (IMG submission 34971)
TCCAAGTCTCAGTTGAAGAGTATTTTTATTATTTACATCACCATTTCGAACAAACTCTTGATTCATGATCGATAAGCTTATAAGATTATTATCATTGACTGTAATTAAGTCTTGTAAAAAGATTGAGTAAAGCATCTCTTTGTTGTAAGTCTGTATATTTGGATTGAGAGTTCCATCTATATAAAAATCACTTATATCAAATTTTTTATATCTGTATTGAGCCCCTACAGTAAGAGCATTTGATTCTAGATTCCATTTTTTCTTTAAAGATGCAGTAAAAACAGTTTCATTTGCAAGTTGAGCATAGGATGATATTGGAATTATGTTGCCATGAATATCGGCATATTTTCCAGAGTCATATTCAGCTGAATATTCAAAATTTGTTTGGACATAGGAAAGATCTAAAAAGAGTGAATCATTTTGAAACTGAGAGTTTGTAGCCAGATTGATATACTGACTTTTCTTATAAGTATCTTTTGGTACATTACTAAGCATAGGTCCTAAAAATGCATCTCCGTTAATATTCATAAAATGAAAATGTGCAGAGTGGTTTTTGATACCTACTGAACCATAAAAACGATTAGTTTGAGTGTCTTGTTTGAGTATTTCATTGTCATAGTTGTAACTATCTCTTTTGTCATCTGTATGATTTGCATAAATAAAATATGAAATGCCATCTTGTATGTTTGTATAGTAGGCATTTTCTTTATGCGCTCCATTTGTGGANAGATTAGCTTTCACACGTCCACCCTCATCATGTTCAGCAGACTTTGTGTAAAGACGTANAACAACAGTAGCAGGTTCTATCCCAAAATCAAAAGATGGAAAACCTTGGTAAATTTCAACATGGTCTATAAAATCCATTTCCATGTCTCCAAATAAACTAAATCCACTACCTGTAAGAGCTGTTACTAACTCTGTCTCATTGAGATAGATTCTTATACCGCTAGAGTAATAGCTAATTGGGTCTTGATTTAATATATCAGGTTGTTTGAATCTATTTTCTGTGTAAGCAAAGAGACGTAGTGATTTTAAAATATCTTTTAATGATTCAACCTGCATGCGTTCAAGGTCATCACGCGTGTAAACTATTAAGTTACCAGCACTCTCATTTTTCGTTTTTTGCGAAAGTTCAGACTCTTTGGCATAAGTATCAAGAAGAGTGTCAATGCTTTGGGCAAAAGAAAGCGAGAGAGTAAAAAGTAAGATTAATATTATTTTCATAGTTTGATGATAGTCTTTAGAATCTTAAATATGAATTAATGTGTAATAGCATTTGAGATTAATCCTGCGTTTGTGAAATTACAGTCCGATAATATCTTTAATGTCTGCAGCTAGTACAACACCCTCTTTATGCCACAGTATTGAGTTCTCATTTTCATAGATTATCATTGTTGGTACCTGTGTTATACCATATTGTTCTGTTAAGCTTTCAGATTCAGCACAATCGATTTCAAAAACAGATATTTTTTCATATTTATCGTCAATTTCTTCAAGTTCAAATTCCAAGGCCATACAAGCATCACAATACGTTGATCCAAATTTTAAAATAACAATCTGCTGCTTTTCAAACTCTTCACGAAGTTTTTCGTCGAAGTTCATTTCATCTACTTGTATAAAAGACATTTTTTTCTTTCCTTTTTTTAGTTAAATAAATGATCATTTGAAGTGTTCTCAATCATAAGAAGTCTACAGCTCTTCTCAAGAATTGCAAGTTGTTTTGCCATTACATATAAATCTCTGTTGTATGTATAGACTCCATAACCCCGTATAACAATCATATTTGTTTTTCTTGTTTGAAAATAGTATGCTATTTCACTTTCGGCTCTTTCATACCAATCATCAAACTGTTTGGGGTCAAATATTTCTATTGGACCGATTACTTTATGTCCAAAGTAATCTTTTGGAGCGATGATATTATGTAGCAGAGAGTAAGCTGTAGTGAAGGGTGGCATAGTAAAACAGACAAATTTTGCTTCAGATATTTGAGAATAAATACTAAAGTGGATTTTTGAGTCTATACTCGCCTGATTCCATCTGTAATCTTTTTTGTAATAGAGTTCTATGAGGTTAGCCTCATTTATAGCATCAAAAACCGCTTCTTTTGTATTTATAATAAAACGATTTGATTCAGTTTTTGCAGATATGGAGCCATGGTATATACCAAAAAAATCCTTCCTGAACATGGACAGGGCGAGGGCGGAGAGATTGTGCTTAAGATTTGCTCTATTCATTTTAACCTCTAATTTTATATCTATGATGTAAGTATATAGTTAAAAAGTTAAAAACTATAAAAAACTTAAATGAAGAAGCGCAGTTATTTAAACCAGCTCTTCATTGTTTCTATTGCAGAATCTAAAACACTTTCGTGAGGTTTAGACTCTTCAATGCCAAAAGATTCTTGGAGTTGATTGAGTAAATCTTTTTGTTTGTCACTCAGCTTTTTAGGATAAGTGATATTTACCTGAGCAATTAAATCGCCTTTTCCATGTCCATGAACATCTTCAATACCCTCATTTCTAAAGGTAAAGTGTTGTTTGTCGCGAGTGCCAACATCAAGTTTAAGTTCGAGTTCACCTGTAAGAGATGGAATAGTTAAGGTGTCACCTGCTACAGCTTGAGTAAAAAATACAGGGATAGCTATATAAACATCATTACCTTCTCTTTGGAAGTGTTTGTCAGGTTTAACTGTAAAAGTAACATATAAGTCTCCACGATTACCGCGTTTACCAATATTTCCTTTTCCTGAAACTCTTAAACGGTTATCAGAATCAACGCCTGCAGGTATTTTAATAGTGACTTTTTCTCTTACCTCTTCATAACCAGCACCATTACAGCTTTTACATTTGTCTGTTGCTGCACTTCCTGTTCCTTGGCATGTTGGGCATGTTTGAGAAAATGTCATAAAGCCCTGTTTCATATACACTTGACCTTGACCTTTACAATCTTTACAAGTCGATAACTTTCCGTTTTTAGCACCAGTCCCTTTACAATCTTTACAAGCATTTTTATAAGTGAATTCAATCTCTTTTTCACAACCAAAAATAGCTTCATGGAAACTGATATACATATCTACATTCATATCAAGAGGGTATTTTTCTATATCCGCTGGATTTTGACGACGGCGGCTTCCACCCCCTCCAAAACCATTAAACATCTCTTCAAACATAGAACCTAGGTCATCAAAACCAGCAGATGAACGGCGACCGCCACCCATTCCTTGAAGTCCCTCTTTGCCGTAACGGTCATATACACTTCTTTGTTGGTCATCACTCAAACATTGGTATGCTTCATTACAAAGTTTGAATTTATGCTCTGCATCTGCATCACCTGCGTTTTTATCAGGATGATACTTTTTAGCCATTGTTCTGTATGCTTTTTTGATAGTTGCTTTATCTGCACTTTGAGATATTTCTAAAATTTCATAGTAACTTAAATCTTCCATTTTTTTCCACACATATTAAATAATTTTGCGAATTATATCGTTTTTAATTTAATCTAAGTATAATCCTTTTATGAAACAAATATATATAATTTTTTTACTCTCTATCTTTATTTTTGGTTGTTCAAAAGAGCCAAGTGTTATGTTTGAAGAACTCCCCCATACTAATTTGCAAGAGAGCAATTTTCAAGATTTGCCAAATTGGGAAAATGAAAATTATGATGAGGTTTTATACTCCTTCATAAATAATTGTAAGGCAAAAAAAAGTCTAAATCTTTATGATGAACTTTGTAAAAAAAAGCAAACAATTACAGATGCAAGAGCGTTTTTAGAAAATAATTTTTCTCCATATTTTATTGTACCCGATGAGACTCAAGAAGAGACTATTATGACGGGTTATTTTGAACCTGAATTAGATGGTTCTTTAACACAAACGCAGAGATTTAAATACCCTATATACAATACTCCCAAAGATTTACTTATAGTTGATTTGGACTCTGTCTATCCTGATTTAAAGCAGTATAGACTTCGTGGTCGTTTAGAAGGAAACAGAGTAGTTGAGTACTATTCAAGAGAAGAGATAAACAAAATGAATATAAACGCAGAAGTTATATGCTATTGTGATTCTAAAATAGATAGGTTTTTTCTTGAAGTACAGGGTTCTGGAAGGGTTAAGCTTGACAATGGGGATGTTATTTACATAGGGTATGATAATCAAAATGGACATAGCTATAGCTCAATAGGCAAGTATTTAGTGAAAAATGGTGAATTAACGAAAGAAGAGGTATCTTTACAAACAATTAGAGCTTGGTTTACAAAGAACCCAAAAAAGATTGATGAAGTATTAAATCATAACTCTTCAGTTGTCTTTTTTAAACAAAGACATAAACCTGCAAGTGGTTCACTTGGTTTAGTTTTGACTCCTTTGCGTTCAATTGCAGTCGATAGACGATATATTCCTCTAGGAAGTATGCTTTACCTTAGAGCTTTAGGTGAAAAAGAGTATACGAGAACAGTTTTTGCTCAAGATACGGGTGGAGCTATCAAAGGAGCATTAAGGGCAGATATGTTCTTAGGTTTTGGTGATGAAGCTGGTGAAATAGCAGGGCAATTAAAAGCACCATTAAAATTATGGATACTTCTTCCAAAAACAAAAATAAAGAATAAAATATGAATTCATCTTTAGAAAAATTTAACCGTTTGGTTGATGCTCTTCAAGAACTACCAACTGTAGGCAAAAAATCAGCAACAAGACTCGCTTACCATATGGTTATGAACGACAGTTATGTTGGAATTAAAATATCTCATGCAATAGAAGATGCTTTAGGAAGTTTAAAAAAATGTCGAGAATGCGGCGGAATGAGTGAAGATGAGCTTTGTCATGTTTGCTCTGATGAGAGACGTGATAACACACTTCTTTGTATAGTGGAAAACGCAAAAGATATACTACTGCTTGAAGAGAATGCTCTTTTTGACGGAAAATACTTTGTACTTGATTCACTTGAAGAATTAAGTATGTCGCATTTAGAAAGTGTAGTTGAATCTGGTGTGAGTGAGATACTTTTTGCCTTGACTCCCTCTATAGCTAACGATGCAGTTATACTCTATATAGAAGATAAATTGAGTGCTTACAATGTTAATTTTTCTAAAATTGCACAGGGTGTTCCTACTGGTGTTAGTTTAGAAAATATTGATCTCTTATCGCTTACAAGGGCATTGGAAGATAGGGTAAGAGTTTAATGATTAAAATTGTTTTTTTAGCTTTATTGCTAAATACAGGCCTCTTAGCACTTGATAATTCTACTGTAGATAAAGAACAAATTGAGCTTCACGAAATACCAGATAAAAAAGCGAAAGAATCTATGGAAAATTGGTTAGAAGGCAGATTTGGTCTTGAACCTCACTATGCAAACTATATTTTACCCTTTGGATATACAGAGCAAGACTATAAATCATATGTTGCAAGTGATATCTACGGTCAAAAAGAAGCACAACTGCAGGTGAGTTTTAAAATAAATATTGCAAATGACTTTTTTGGTCTTGGAGAAAAATATTATTTGGCTTATTCTCAAAGATCATTTTGGCAGATATATGAACACTCATCTCCATTTAGAGAATCAAACTACAACCCTGAAATGTTTGTTGTGTTCCCAGTTACAGAAGATAATAGTAAGCTCAATTTACGTTCAGTTACTTTGGCTTATTCTCATCTTTCAAATGGACAAGGTCAAACACATAATGAAGAACTATATACATACGCCTATGAAGATCCAAATAATCGTTCAAGAGGAATGGATAATCTTTATGTAAATTTCAGATTTCAAAATAAAACTTTGATTACTGATATTAAAGTTTGGACTCCACCAATAGAGAAGAAAGAAAAAAGTGACAATCCTGATATCATGGATTATCTTGGGTATGCAAAGTTGAAGTTTACTTATTTTTGGGGAAATAACATGATTAGCTTAATGGGGAGAGGAAATCCTAAAAAAGGGAAGGGTGCAGCAGAAGTGACTTACTCCTATCCGCTTGTGAATGGCAGCTACTTTTATGCAAAAGTATTTAGTGGATATGGAGAGTCTTTGATTGATTACAATAATCATATTACAAAATTTTCATTAGGCTTTAGCTTTTCTAGATAAGAGTATAGGATTAGAATGTTTAATACAAAAGATTTTATATCATCTCAAGAAGGTAAAATATTTTTAGCAGGTATAACTTTGTTTTTTACTTATTTAATAAGTATTGCTGTTTTATATCTACTCTCAGTTGAGGATGCAAAAAATTTACTTGTGATGAGTGTGACAAATCTTTTTTTTGGACGAGCAGCGGGTATATCGTATGGATTTACAGTTGCGTTTAGTGATACTTTTATAATTATTATGAATATAGCAATAGAGCTTATAACGGTTATGATTATTTATCCTCTTTTTGTGCTAAGCTGGAACAAGTCACTTAAGATAGATTTTTTAAGAGGCTTTTTTATCAATGTGAAAAAACAGCGTATAAAATACAAAAGTTTTTTTGATAAATATGGAAAGTATGGACTCTTCATTTTTGTATGGTTTCCATTTTGGATGACAGGACCAGTAGTAGGAGCAATAGTTGGTTTTCTCATAGGTATTAAACATTACTATACTATGGCTATAGTTCTTTTTGGAACTTCTTTGGCAATAGTTATATGGACATATTTTTTAAAAGAAGTAATTGTTTTGTTGAATCAGTTGAGTGCTCATTCTGCATATATAGTCTTAGGATTGTTTCTTTTAATAGCAGTTGCTTTGAAAGTTTTTAAAAGAAAAAACAAATAGTTCTAGAGAAGAAAACTCTCTTTCATATATTTTTTTATATCTTCTTTTTTTAACTTTGCGTTTACAAATAGTTCATTTGCTAAAACACCTTGACCAAGCAACATGTCGGCCCCATCTTTATAAACAATATTCTTATTTTGTGCAAGTTTTAAAAAGGGTGTTAGTTTTCCATATATGGCATCAGCAACAAATGTAGTCTTATCTAAAATCTCTTCTATCATCTCTTTTGGAGCAGGTAGCTCCTCATCTTTAAGTCCAGCACTCGTAGTGTTAACAACTAAATCATACTTTGAAGTTTTGTAGTCACTCCAAGAGTGACATCTGCATCCTAAATCTTTAAAATAAGAGAGTCTACCTTCACTTCTATTGAGAATACTAACGTTAATATTCTCTTGCATAAATCTTGAAGCAAGTGCTTTAGCCGTTCCACCAGCACCAAGAATAAGAATATTTTTAATAGCTCCAAACTCTTCTATAGCATACATAAAACCATCTGCATCGGTGTTGTAGCCTATAAGTTTTCCATTTTCATTTATGAGAGTATTCACAACTCCAACATTTTTAGCAAAACCTCTTACTTCATCACAGGCATGAAACGCAGCCTCTTTATGTGGAACAGTTACATTTGCTCCGCTTAAACCTAAAGAGAAAAAAGTCTCTTTAAGTTTTTCTCCATCAAGTAGATGAGTACGCGTATAACAAGCGCTATAGTTGAGATTTTTAAAAACGCAGTTATGCATTATAGGTGAGCGAGAGTGTGATACTGGGTCACCAAAGATAGTAAATAATTTCATTACTAATCTAAATCTTCTAAAGAGTGAATAAGGGCTCCGAGTTTATTTTTAACCTCTAAATATTCCAATTCATTTTGAGAGTCTGCAACAACACCCGCACCGGCTTGAAGGACTACTTTGTCTTTTTTAACCATTGCAGTTCTAATAGTAATTGCACTATCCATATTTCCATCAAAACCAAAATATCCTATACTTCCACTATAAAAACCGCGTTTAAGACCTTCGTACTCAGCTATAAGCTCCATAGCACGTATTTTTGGAGCACCTGTCATAGTTCCTGCAGTAAATGTAGCCATAAATAGGTCAAACATATCTTTATCATCTGCTAAGGTGGCTGTTACATCCGATACAATATGCATAACATGTGAGAAACGTTCTATATGCATCATGTCATTAACTTTTACACTGCCGGTTTTTGCAACACGTCCAACATCATTACGCCCTAAATCTATAAGCATAAGATGTTCAGCTAACTCTTTAGGGTCAGCTAGTAACTCTTTTTCAAGTTCTAAATCTCTCTGTTTCGTTTTACCGCGTTTACGTGTACCTGCTATTGGACGTAAAAGAAGCTCACCATCTGCTAAACGAACCATAACCTCCGGAGAAGAACCAACTATGCTGAATTCCTCATACTCCATTAAAAACATATATGGAGATGGATTTTTAGCACGAAGAATACGGTAAAAACTAAAAGGGTCTACTTTTATATTTCTTGTAAAACGGTTTGTCATTAAAATTTGAAATACATCACCACTTTTTATCATCTCTTTAGAATCGTCAATCATCTTGAAAAATTTTTCTTTAGAGTGAGCAAAACTACCTTTATCATCGCCAATATTATGTATTTGATGTTTATAAGTATAAGTGCCCTTTAAATCATCATGAATATCTTCAAACTTATTATGGAACTCTTTAAGTGTTGAAATAAGAGATATTTGATGATTTCTATGAGAGTAGACGAGAATCATTTTAGGTAATATTAAATCTAGATCTGGTGTATGTAACTCATCTATTAAATGATTCATACTTGAACCAAGCTTTGGTTCAAATACTTTTACCATATCATAGCCGATATAACCTATAAATCCATCAACATAGCCGACTTTAAGTGCTTTAGTTGCTTCTTTAAATTCTCTAGTATCTATATTTTTATAGTAGTTTTTTAAAAAAGTAAAAGGGTTTTCTTTCTTTATGTGTTTCTTCTGATTGGCATCCGTGTAGATTGTTTTTTCATCTATATATTGCAGTCTTTCACGTGCTCCTATTGCTATAAAACTGTAGTTTCCCTCAGATTGTCCAGCACTTTCAAAAAGATAGGTTATCTCATTTGGAAAAAGTGTTTTTATCTTTGAATAGACTGCAATAGGTGCAAATTGGTCAAGTGTAAATTGTTTAGAATATATCAATGTTACCCCTAAATACTAAAGCTTCACTAAAAAAGCACCTGGCTCAACTTTAGTACGAAGAACTCTTCTTGCATCTTTAGCTGCTTTTGAAGTGCTAAATGGTCCAACAAGAACTTTATTCATTGCATTTACTTTGTGGTATTTATAATCAAAACCTAAATCAGTAATAGATTTTAGGAATTTTTTATTAGGTTTATATTTTGAAAAAGAACCAACTTGAACATAATAAGCATTTGAAGGTGCACTCTTAACTGCGGGTGGAGTTACTTTTTTTGCTACAGTTTTTTTAGGAATTATTTTAGGAGTTTCTTCTTGTTCAGGTGTTGGGGTAACTACAACAAGATCTTCTTTGACCATGCTCTCTTCTTTCAGTTTTTGAGCTATTTGATCAAGATTTGAGTCATTATTTGCATCTTCTTGGATTACTTCTACTTCCTCAAATAGAGGTTCGTCAGCAGTTTCTTCAACAGTTTGAGCTTGTGGCTCTGGTGGTAGAGCTGCTTGAGGCAGATTGTCTGTACCATTTGAACTGAGTGAATTCATAAGCATAACGACTATTATTAAAATGACACCAAGTGTAGCAACTGCCAATATAATTTTTTTATTGGAGTTGGCTGCACCACCTTTATTCAATATAATATCGTTAAGTTCATTTTTATCATTCATTATTGTTCCTCAAAATTTTATTTATTATCATAGCTAAAAACTTATTTACATAGGCTTTTTATTGTATAAATTAGATTCTTAATGTTTGTATATAAGAGTCTAAATTAGAAACATTTGTTATCATTTATGTAGCTCTAATAGAATTAGAATAAATTAGCGTTTTCATCTATCCATTTAAAATACTCTATAATATCTTTGATTTCTTGGTCCTTCATATTTTGATTAGGCATTCTTAAATTAAAAAACTCAATCAATCTTTTCATGTATGGTTCGTGAAATTTACTTTTAGGATTTTTAATATATTCTGCAACCCATTGTTCTGCATTTCTATGTCGTTTTAAAACGCCTGTTAAATCTGGACCAGAGCTAACATTTCCGACTACATGACATCCAGAACATCCTCCTTCACGAAATGCTTCTTCTCCTCTTTGTGCTTTTTCTGATTGTTTTGTAGCTAAATTACTCACAAGAAGGTCTTTGGCTCTAATAGCAGAATCAGCAGTTTTAATCATGTATTGCCATACCATGTTTTCAAAAAGAATTGCATTTTCAAAATCATTCTGAGTGTAAGCTTTTGTTGCTTTTTCTTTTTCAAAAATAATTTTTGTATATTGGTCTTTTGCATCATCTACGAGGTTTTTAACTGTAGGGTATTTTGTGTATTCTTTATCTTGGAAAAATGCAAAGAGTGCCTCTATAACGCGATCAGTTGCCTCATTACTGGCTGTTATTTTTTTGTATTCTTTTTGCAGTTCCGCTGTAGATAAATTTTTCATTTTTAATTTTTGGATCCATTCATAATCTTTTTTTGGATCTTTGACTAACATGTATCCCATCATTTCCATATGTAGGGCAGAGCAAAATTCTGTACAATAGTATGGGAAAACCCCTTCAATATCAGCAATAAAGTCTATTTGTACAGTTCTTCCTGGTTCAACAGAAACATGAATATCATGGTGATCAATTGTAAAACCATGTGTCTCATCCTGAGCGCGTTCGACATTGGTAACATACATCGTGACTTTTTCGCCTTTATTGAGAGTAATATGCTCCGGATTAATATGAGATCGTACCATTGTTGAATAGATATAGACATGACTTCCTTTTCTCTCAATTCTCTCTTCTCCTGCAAGTGTTTTTCCTACATGAGGTTTTCCTGTTTTAGAATTAGTTCCCATATTGTATCTGACTTCTGGATGGAGTTTACTTGCTCGAATTGAAGCAGCTTGATGTGGTTCACCAAGAGGTACGGGCATATCATAAATTAGCTCCATTTTTTTCCCTCCGATATCTATAAGTTGATTGTTTTGAGGGTGTAGCGGTCCTACAGGGAGGAACCTGTCAATTGCGAGTTTATTTAAGGCGATAAGATACTCTCCCTGTGGATCAGCAGACTTACCTTCCATTGCCTCAATGTGTCCAATGTTGTAGTGGATATTGACTCTGTCAATCAACTTCAATTTTTTATAATTCCATTGTACAATTTGAGAATCCACATATAAAGAACTGTAGATAATACCATCTTCCTTGCCAAATGTATTGTGTAAGTGTCCAAGTCCAAGTTCTAGTTGACCATGCAGGGATTTTTTAATATCTAAAATAGGTATACCATAAAGATCTTTCCCTATAAATTCTTTATTTTTTATTTGCTTTAAAATTTTTTTAAAATCATAAACGGACGCATGAGTATCTAGTTTACCTGATACTATGATGAATTGACCATCAGGATTCACATCGATTCCATGAGGAGATTTGTTTTCAGGAATTAAAAAAAGTGCATTATTCTTTACAGCCACTTCAATCGGTATGACTCGATGTTTATTAATTATTTTAACGTTTTTGTCATCTTTGGCAAGTTCAGCCAATTTTTTCCAATTATATATATGTAAAAAATCTGTATCACTACGACTACATCCAGCTTCAAAAGGAGGAAGACCTTTTTCAATTCCTCCTGTATATAGCTCTGAATTAAAAGAATTTGTAAATGCCCAACCATCTGAAATGCCTTTTCCTGTATCTGTTAAATCCTGCATATATGGAGGAAATTCTAGTGTAAAAGAGTTTTGAGGATCAATTTTCCCTTTTGTTCTATCAAATTTCCATAAAGTGACACCACCTCTATAAACATCTTTATAGGCTTCGATAGGATAGTAATCATTAGTAAGTGGTGCGGGATATTGACACGATTCTAGAATATATTCTGTATCTGGAGTTACAAATGCTCCTCCATGACTCGATTTAAAAACTGGATTCACTACAATCTGTGAAGTTTCAAAGTATTTTAAGTCGATTACAGCAATTCTAGCATTTGCCTTGTCATTGATAAAGAGATATTCTCCATCATATTTTCCTTTAGTCTCAGAAAGTGCAGGGTGATGTGTATCTCCCCAATTAATTTCCCTTCCTCTAATATTTCCTTGTCTTAAAACTTCTTTTGAATCCGTGTCAAAACCATATCCTTGCCAAGGTTCAGGTGTGAAAACTCCAATGTATTTTAGAATTCTCATAGAAGGAATTCCGTAGACTAGTACATGCCCAGACTGTCCCCCTCCGACAAAAGCATAATATTCATCAAGTTTACCGCTAGGGTGATAGACTTTCAGTGCAGCAAGTGCATCTTTTTCAGTAAGTCCGCGTTTTTCCATAATTTCTTGAAATTGCGACTGGGCCGATATAGTTTGTGAAATTATTAATAGACCAACCACCGTTGCATAAATAATATGTAAATAATTTTTCATCTTTTTCTCCTTCGCATGTAAGCATTTTTTTATTGTTCTTTAAAATGAGAAATTTCCTCAGTAAGTTTTTTCATATCTTCATCAGAAAGATACTCAATGACTGCTATATGCATCTCTTCTTCATTTGTTTTGAGATCAAACATTTTTTTTAACAATTCATCCTTGCTGAAGCCAATAAGTTTTGAGCCTATATTACCTTCACCATTTACTCCATGGCATGGAGCACAATTGCTTTTATACATTGCACTTACTTTGAATTTTCCAGCAGATCCGGCTCTTTCTTCTAGAGCTTTTATTTTCAGTTCTTGTTCTTTTTTTTGTTCTTCATTCTCTTTTATAATCGCTTCTTTTTCTTCTTTGGTATCTTTTGGCGTTTTTATAATCGTTGGTACTTTGATTTTTGAGTTATCTATGAGGGCCGAGATTTTCCCTAATGTATCTACTTCTATATCTGTTTTTAAGACGTGTGCACTTGTTCCTATACTAATTAATAATATAGTAAAAAACATAAAATGCTCTAAGCGTGTTGCTTTTCTTGGAGTTTGATCTTTTTGTGATTTTGATTTAAACCACCATGCTATTGCAGAGAAAACACTTATTATCAATAATACCCAAAAACCTATAACGGGGTAGGCATGTGTGGTAAATTGTGCTACTTTACCGTCTCCTAAAATTACAGGAGTAAATGCTTTAATGGTGATAGCTCCTTCTTGAAGATTGTGTCCAAACCAATAAAGCCAGTAAGCATATATTCCAAGAAAAATAAAGGGTAAAAGCACAGGAATAGACATAAGCCAGTTAATCCATTTCTTGTCATAAATGATAAAAAGCACAAGTAGCATCGCTAACATAATAAGTGCATAAGGAGCAAGAGAACTTTCATATATGCCACCTCTTTCCATGCGGGCCATTCCTACATAATGATTAATTGTATTCATTTCATGTACTTCTCCGCTAAGACCATCAAAATGAATATAGACTGGAAGTCCATATGGAAAAGCTTTTTTTGGATAATTAGGTGCTTCTAAAGAAAAATTCCATACCGGTAGAGATGGTACACCTATCTCTTCGGAGATTTCAATCATTTTTTTTAGATTACCTCTTGCTTCTTCTGGTGTATTAATACTAACATATCTTCCTTTTTGATAAAAATCCCAAAGAGGATAAACATATGAAGGAATATCCTCAAGCTTATTATCTTTAATTCTCTCTAGGGTTCCATTGAAACTTACAGAAGGTATGATAAAGCCATATAATAAAAGTATTAAGGCAATACCGGAAAAGATTCTTGCCATAAATAAACCAATATTCATAATAAACTCCATTTACCAAAAATTTTCGTATGTCATTATTTAATCTTTGGTTTTTAATTTATTTTCCCAACTTTCGTCTATAAAGTCTCATAAATCTACTTATGAAAGTAAAGTGTAAAGGTCCAATAATAGTAACCCTTGAGTATAACTTTGTTAAAAAAAACTATACTCAAGAGTTTTTTATGGGACTTAAAAATTATAGCTACTATGTAATGAATAGTATATTAAAGAAGTAAACTCTTAAAAGTTTAATCGAAATGAATATGTTAAAAATATTTAAGTAAAGTAACTTAGTAAATAGAGGGGAAAAGTGTTTAAGATGGTGATTGAAATTGCTCTACACTTTCGCAGCTGGTACTTCGTACATCAGCCTTGATTCGAAGCTAAAAACGCCAAGAAATTGGCGTTTTATTTACGCTTCTCACATATGTTTTGACCAAGAGGCACCACGCTCTTTTGCATAAACTTCATAGGGTAATGTTAAAATATTATACTCATCCGGCATATCTGCATTTGGAAACATTCTCCACTGCTTTGGCTGTTTAGCAGATAATTTCATAGAAATCATTTTACCAAGCTGAATAGCCTCTTGAAGAGTTGTATGTCCCTTATGTATATAAACATGCAGATGTCCTTCAGTATTTGTTTTATAGGCTGTAAAGTTTATATATCCCTCTTCACGAAGAAGTAATTGTGCTTTATGATAAAAACGCTCTGGGTCTCTTCCGTTGTAGTCAATAACTATGTTTTCAACTTTACCATGAGCATTAACTAGAGAGTGAGCTACGGTAATCTCACCCTTTATATGCTTGTTTATAACTGCCTGAGTTAATGGAGAATTTACTTTTTCAAATTTATTGTAAAAAGTACGACCTTTGAATGTTAGTTTACTTACAACTGTGTCTTTTTTTTCCCAGTAGTGGTCACTAACCATTTTAATCAGTTTTAAGTCCATTGCAGTCATTGCAATACCTTAGTATGTTGGTTGATTATATACTACAAAATTTTGAGCTAAAGCTTTTAACTCTTTTTTTATAGATGCTTGAAGTTCAGTGTTATTAATATCATCTAAAACATCAGCTATTTTGTTTGCTATAAATTCAAATTCTTTTTCTTTCATACCGCGAGAAGTAAGGGCTGGTGAACCAACACGTATACCAGAAGTTACAAACGGACTTCTTGTCTCACCTGGAACTGTGTTTTTATTAATAGTTATACCTGCGTTTCCTAAAGCTGCATCAGCATCTTTACCTGAAATTTCACGTCCAACAAAAGATACTAAAATTAAGTGATTGTCAGTACCACCAGAAACAACATCATAACCGCGTTTAACCATCACTTCACCAAGAACTTTAGCATTTGCTTTTACCTGTGCAGCATACTCTTTCCATGCTGGTGAAAGATTATATTTAAAACCAACAGCTTTAGCAGCAATAACGTGAACTAAAGGTCCCCCTTGAAGTGCAGGGAAGATTGCTGAATTCATTTTTTTAGCAATCTCTTCATCATTAGTCATAATCATACCACCACGAGGACCTGCAAGAGTTTTGTGTGTAGTAGTTGTTACAACATGTGCATGTGGGAATGGACTAGGGTGTTCACCAGCTGCAACTAATCCAGCAACGTGAGCTATGTCTGCAAACATGATAGCTCCAACTGCATCAGCTATCTCACGAAATTTTTTGAAGTCTATTTCACGAGCATATGCAGAAGCACCACAAACTATAATTTTTGGTTGAACAGCTTGCGCTATTTCCATGATTTTATCATAATTCATGCGACCGTCAAGTTCAACACCATAAGTAAAACTTGAATAGTTTTGACCTGAAAAACTAGGCTTAGAACCATGAGTTAGGTGACCACCATGGCTTAAATCCATACCTAAAAGTTTGTCACCAGCTTTTAATAAACCAGCATATACAGCAGCATTAGCTTGAGAACCTGAGTGTGGTTGTACATTCGCAAATTTACATCCAAAAAGTTCACAGGCTCTGTCAATTGCTAACTGCTCGACAGCATCAGCATATTCACATCCGCCATAGTAGCGTTTAGCAGGATAACCCTCAGCATATTTGTTCGTAAACACTGAACCCATTGCTTCCATAACTGCCGGTAATGTAAAGTTTTCAGATGCAATCATCTCTAAGTGGTCAGTCTGACGCTCTAACTCTTTTTCACATAAATCATATATTTCACTATCATACTCTTTTAAAAAACTCATTTTTATTCCTCTTCCTCTGTTTTATTTTCTTCGTTATTTTGTGGTTTCATTGCTGGAAACAACAATACGTCTCTAATGCTATGCTCATTGGTTAAAAGCATTACAAGCCTATCTATCCCTATCCCTTGACCAGCCGTTGGAGCCATTCCATAACTAAGTGCATCTATAAAGTCTTCATCCATTTCATGTGCTTCATCATCACCTGCATCTTTTGCATCAACTTGCCCTTTAAACCTTTCATACTGGTCAACCGGATCATTTAACTCACTAAACGCATTAGCAATTTCTCGGCCAGCAATGAAAAGTTCAAATCTTTCTGTAATAGCCGGATTTTCATCGCTTCTACGAGCAAGTGGAGATATTTCCACCGGATATTCTGTAATAAAAGTAGGATCGATTAGCTTCTCTTCAACAAACTCATCAAAAAGTTCTCCTTGAAGTTGTCCTAAATTCATACCAGGTTTTACAGTAATATTTTTAGATTTTAAGTAAGTAATGATTGCTTCTTTATTATTACATACTTCTGCAGGTACTCCACCAATGGTTGTGAGTGATTCTATTAATGGAATTTCAATAAAGTTTTCGAAATTTACTTCCAAATCTCCATACGGTAAAATAGTTGGCAAACATAAGTGTTCAAAAAGGTATTCAAAATACTCTTTTGTTATTCTTATTAAATCTTTATAAGTTTTATATGCCCAGTAAAATTCGATTGATGTGAACTCAGGATTATGTGTTGCGTCCATACCTTCATTTCTGAAGTTACGGTTTATCTCAAATACTGCTTCAAATCCACCAACAATTAAACGTTTTAAATAAAGTTCTGGTGCAATTCTTAAATACCTGTCTATACCTAGAGCATTATGGTGAGTAACAAATGGTTTTGCATTTGCACCTCCAGCAATAGGATGCATCATCGGTGTTTCAACTTCTAGAAAGCCTTTGTCTTCAAAGAAACGTCTTGTAAGTGATATAACACGAGAGCGTATTTGAAATGTTTTACGTACTTCTGAGTTCATGATTAGATCTAAATATCTTTTTCTATACCTAATTTCTTTATCTGTGACTCCATGAAACTTTTCAGGTAGAGGAGAGATGGCTTTAGTAAGCAACTTCAACTCATTTGCATGAAGTGAAAGTTCTCCTTTTCCAGTTACAAAAGGATATCCACTGATTTCAATAATATCACCAACTTCAATAAGCTTTTTAAAAGTATTATTATAAAAACCTTCAGGGAGATTGTCACGTGCAATATATATCTGAAGCACACCACTCTCGTCCTCTATCTTGATAAAACTAGCTTTCCCCATTATACGCAAAAGTTTGATACGGCCACTAACTATATAGTGACGATTTTCATCGCGTTTCTCTTCTTTTTCTTCTATATCTGAGTTAACATTTAAATATTTTTCAATAGTTGTATTTCTTTGAGAATTATTAGAATAAGGATTAATACCCTCAGCTCTTAATAGTTCTGCTTTTTCAATTCTTTGTTGTATAAATTTATTTTCAAAAGCCAATAGTCTTTCCTTTTTATTGTTTGGGGTGGGTGAAATTGTTAAAGCTAACTTCTTTATGAGCTAGATTTATTTTGACAGTTTTCACAAATACCGTATATTTGCATTGAATGATCACTCATTTTAAAGCCTAGTTGTTCAGTAATAAGACGCTGTCTAGCTTCTATTTCTTCATCTACAAACTCTGTTATTTTTCCGCATTCTGTACAGATTAAATGGTCATGATGCTCTTTTGCTCCAAGCTCATATTTTTTACCTTGTGCTCCAAATGACATAGATGTCACCATCTGAGACTCTTCAAGAAGTGCTAAAGTTCTATAAACAGTTGCAATTCCAGTTTTTAAATCCGGATATTTCTCTTGTATCAGATGATGTAGTGATTCTGGTGTTAAATGCGCATGAGAATTATATAGAATTTCTAATATAACTTCTCTTTGTATAGTAAATTTTAAACCATTGTTTTTAAGTATATTTTTGAAGTCATTCAATAGTTCCTCATAGTTTATAGTTCGTTTTTTGAAGTTTGTTGAAATATCTGACATTTTAATTACTCTCTTTTAACTCTTTTTTTATATCTTTTACCGCTTCAGCAGCACTTTTGGTTATTTTTATGTCTATTTTTGATTTTACAGCTTCTGTACCTTGGTCTATAGTTGTATTTATATCATTACTAATTTCCACAGGATCGAGCTTCATAATAAAAGATCCGGTATTTACTAATATTGGAAATACAATACTAGTTTCAAATGTAGAATTTATTGTTGATTTTATAGCTTTGATATTGTATGCTGCATGAGCAATGACTGCTGTAATTAAGAAAAATTTGCTTGCTCCAAAAATAAAACCTAATATCTTGTCATATATTCCAAGTCCACTTAAGTGAGAAAGTTTTTTAAATGCATAGCCGACAGATATCATTAACAACCAAAAGAGTGCTAAGGTTGCTAAAAAACCAGTGAAACTGGTTGCTGAAGAATTTTCAAAGTTAAATATTAAATCACTTAAATAGAGTCCAACTTCATCGCCAACACGAGAAGCTATAAAAATACCACCTATTATTCCAACAAGTCCAAACAGCTCTTTAAAGAAACCATTTATAATTCCTTTGAGCCCCAATAATAAAATTATTGAAACAATTACTAGGTCAAAATAGTTAAATTCCATCAATTATTTCCGAATACATTTGATCTTTTCCTTTGTTTTTTGCTTTATATAAAGCTTGATCAGCTCTAGATATTAAGGAATCCGGAGTATCTCCTTGCATAAAACTAGTTGTACCAACGCTCATAGTAACACCCATAGAAATACCTTGATATACTAGTCTGTTCTCACGGACTAAAGTTAGTAGTCTTTTTGTAATACTTTTACATTGTGCATTATCTAAGCGATTTAATATAATAACAAATTCTTCGCCACCATATCTAAAGACTTTATCCCCGTCTCTGAGAGTTTTTCTTAAAATATTTGCTATGAAAATTAAAATTTTATCACCCGCTAAGTGTCCATGTGAATCATTTATTTTTTTAAAATCATCTATGTCTAGAATGAGAATATGAAGATCATGTGCTAGAGTTTCTTTTGCACAGATTTCTTTGAGATAAGTTGATAAAGCACGTCTATTATAAACTTTAGTAAGTCCATCCAAATTTGAGTTCCTTTCAAGAACTTTTATTTGTTGAGTGAGTTGGAGAATTATTTGATTTGCTTTTCTGACCTCATTCGCCAGATTAACTTGAATTTCATTAAATTTATCTGTTATTTCAGATAGATTGATATTATTTGAATTATACTCTTGTAAAGTTTTTTCTTGCATTTGTGCTAATCTATCCATATTTTTATTGCTGTTTTCATATGATGATAAACTTTTTTGAGCTAGTTCTTTATACGCGTTATGAAATAAAGTTTCAGCAAAGTCACTGCTACTTATATCCTTTTCATCTATATTCATAATGAGTTCCGCAGATTCAAATAGGTAGTTAGCAAGCTGCTCTTTGGAAGCTTTTTCTTCAGTATCAATAATAGTTATTAATTCTTTACACATTTCATTAGCAAGTGATATAAGTTCATTTTTTTGCATAACTACTCCATCTAAAATATTTTGCTATTATACTGATTAAAATCATAAATTAAGCTTTTGTACGCTTTATATCTAAATCTATAAGGATAGTTATACTTTTTTTTAGTATTATTTAGGTAAAATTCGAAAAAATATATATTAAGGTTTGATAAATGAGTACTTGGAGTCCATCAAGTTGGAGAGAAAAACCAATTTTACAACAACCAACTTACCCAAATAAAGCTGAGCTAGATAGAGTTCTTAATGAGTTGAAAAACTATCCGCCACTTGTTTTTGCAGGAGAAGCTCGTTCTCTTAAAAATCAATTAGCAGAAGTTGCTAATGGCAATGCTTTTTTACTACAGGGCGGTGATTGTGCTGAAAGTTTTAGTGAATTTCATGCTGATAATATAAAAGATAGCTTTAAAGCCATACTGCAGATGGCTGTAGTTATGACTTATGCTGGTGGATTACCTGTAGTTAAAGTAGGTCGTATAGCTGGACAATTTGCTAAACCTAGATCATCTGATACAGAAACTCTTGATGGTATTACACTGGATTCTTATCGTGGAGATATTATTAACGGTTCAGAATTTACTTCTGAAGCTCGTACTCCAGATCCTGCACGTATGATTAAGGCCTACAATCAGTCAGCAGCTACACAAAACTTACTACGTGCATTTGCTACAGGTGGTTTAGCTGACTTACATAGAGTACATCAGTGGACTTTAGATTTTGCCCATAAAGGTGCAATTAGTCAAAAGTTTGAAAATTTAGCTGAAGATATTGATAAATCGCTCAAGTTTATGGAAGCATGTGGAATCAGTGCTAAAACATACAGAACTTTAAGAGAGACAGATTTTTATACATCGCATGAAGCTCTTTTACTTCCATATGAAGAAGCATTTACAAGAAAAGATTCAACATCTGGCGACTGGTATGATACATCTGCTCACATGCTATGGATAGGAGACAGAACTCGTCAACTTGATGGTGCGCATGTTGAATATCTAAGAGGTGTTAAGAATCCTATTGGCGTTAAAGCTGGACCTACTATGGATCCTGAACAATTAGTTAGATTGTGTCAAACACTCAATCCTGAAAATGAAGCTGGTCGTCTCAATGTAATTGTTAGAATGGGTGCAGGAAAAGTTGGTGCTGATAAAAATGGTCTACCATCTTTAATTCGTACAATAGAGAGAGAAGGTATGAAAGTCGTTTGGTCATGTGATCCAATGCATGGTAACACTATCAAATCTTCAAACAACTATAAGACTCGTCCAGTAGATGCAATTCTTACTGAGATGAAAGAGTTTTTCCAAGTTCATAAAGCTGAAGGTACTTTTGGTGGTGGTGTTCACTTAGAGATGACTGGAAAAAATGTAACTGAGTGTATTGGTGGTTCGTTTACTGTAACTGAGGAAGATCTATCTTCTCGTTACCATACACATTGTGATCCACGTTTAAACGCAGACCAAGCTCTTGAATTGGCATTTTTAATTGCAGACTCTTTAAAAGAAGGTCAGAAGTAGTTTTTGTAAGATAAACTCTTTTATGAGTTTATCTCTTCTTCCTTCTCTTGTATCGTTAAAAGTTCTTCAACCTTTTGTTCATATATCTCTTCTATTTCAGCCAACTCTTTCGCTAATTGAGTAATACCAATATTTTCATAACATTTTGGATCGGTTAAACATTTATTTTTTTTCTCAATTTCAGCTTCTAGTGCTTCTATCTCTTGTGGAAGTTTTTCAAGTGCTATTTTTTCTTTAAATGTTAGTTTTAAGGATTTCGTTTTTTCCTGAATGTGTTCTTTTGGCTTTTCTATTTTGACAGAATTTTCCATATCGTTGAGTTCTTTTATCTCTTTTTCTAACTCTAAATATTCTGAATATTGTTGATGTGATTCTTCTATATGTTTATCATTTTTAAAAATAAAAAGTTTTTTTGCAATCTTGTCTACAAAGTATCTATCATGACTTACTATTATGACAGCCCCTGAAAAGTTTGTAAGTTGCTCTTCAAGGATATTAATAGTTGGAATATCTAAATCATTTGTTGGTTCATCAAGAATGAGAATATCAACGTCTTTTGTAAAAAGCAGGGCAAGCGCNACACGATTTTTTTCTCCACCACTTAAGACACCTATTTTTTTGTCCAGAAATTCTCTTGGAAATAAAAAGTTTTTGAGATATCCATATACATGTAAATCACTACCTCGAACGCTCACTCTATCCCCTCCATGAGGGCAAAATGTTTCAATTAAATTTCTACTGTCATCTAACATTTCTCTATGTTGATCAAAATAACCTATTTTAAAATCACCGCGTTTGACTTGGCCAGCAGTTGGTTCTATTCGTCCAAGTAAAGTTTTTAAAAGTGTAGATTTTCCACTACCATTTGGTCCGACTATGGCAATAACGTCTTTTTGCAATATACGAGTTGTAAAATTCTTGAGTAGTTCTTTGTTCCCGAGAGTTATACTTAAATCTTCTACCTCAAAAAGCATTTTTTGTTTGTTGATGCTTTTGTCTCGATTGAAATGTTTGGCCTCACGTTGCAGTTCAACTGACATTTTTCTAATTTTAGCTGGATTCGTTTTGGCATCTTCACGAAGTTGCATGAGTCTTTCTTTACGGCCTTCATTGCGTTTAAGACGAGCACGAACTCCACGTGCGAACCACTCATTTTCGCGTTTAAGTACTCCTAAAAGATTATCATGTTGTTTTTGCAAGGTTCTCATCCATTCAGCTTTTTGGGTCAAATAATGAGAGTATCCACCGCTATATTCTCTTAAGGCACAATCTTCTACTTCAATACTTTTAGTAGCTATTCTATCTATAAAATATCTATCATGAGAGATAAATACTAGAGTGAATTTTTCTTTTAAGATAAGCTCTTCAAGAAATTCAACCATGTATACGTCAAGATGATTTGTTGGTTCATCAAGAAGTAAAATATCTGGTTTTTGTAGAAGCAAAGAAGCAAGAGCAACACGTCTTTGCTCTCCACCACTTAAGAGATTTATATTTTTATCTTCATACTGTTTTAAATCGAAATGTTGGATAATCCTCTCAATCTTATCGTCAAGATTCCAAGCATTATGATGTTCTATATAACGAGAAAGTTTTTCATGTTCATCTATAATAATTTTATTCTCAAAATCTTCTGCTAATTGAAGGGAGAGTTCATTGTATCGATCTTTTGCTCTACTTAACTCATCCAAGCCAGCTTCAACTGCCTCTCTGACTGTATGTGCATCGTTAAAATTTGGTCTTTGGTCTAACATTTTAACTTCTAGATTATTACGCATGATTCTTTCACCGGAATCTTGAGCGAGAGTTCCATTAACAATCTTCATGAGAGTTGATTTTCCACTCCCATTTTTACCAATGATAACAACTCTTTCCCCTTCATCTACATGAAAGTTTACCTCGGTTAAAATTTTTTGTGCGGAGTAATGTTTTGATACGTTTTGTAAGTCGATTAGTGCCATAAAATCTCTTGAAATAAATTTTTGTAATGATATCTATAATTAGGTTAGTAATAGGTTAGTATTACTTTAATGTTATAAGTGTAATTTCCGAACTTGCACCTAGTCTCATTGGTGGTCCCCAAAATCCTGTTCCTTTGTTGACATATATTTGCAGATTTTTTGTGTGCTGATGTAAACCTTTTATATAGGGTTGTTGCAGTTTTACTAGAAACTTAAAAGGATAGAGTTGCCCACCATGTGTATGTCCACTGAGAATTAAATCAACACCATCTTTAACTTCTTCTATGTACTTTGGTTGATGTGCTAAAAGTACGGTAGGAGAATCTTTTTTATTTTTGAGTGCTTGGTAAAGGTCTGGTATATGATGCTTCGCTCTATATCCAAAGATATCATAAACGCCAGCTAAGTTAAAGCCTTGGTTTTGATCACCAATATATACATTTTCATTTTCAAGAACTCGAATGCCTAAAGATTTAACTTTAGTGATTATTTTTTCAATATTGTGAAAATATTCATGATTTCCTACAATAAAAAAAGTGCCATATTTAGAGTTTAACTCTTTAAATTCTCTCAATGAAGCATCAGCTTTTGATATCTCAATGTCAACTAAATCACCTGTTATCACTACTAGGTCTGGATTGAGTAAATTTACTCTTTGTACTATTCTTTTGATAAACGCAGCATCTATTAAGCCACCAATATGTATGTCACTTAGTTGGACAATTTTATATTCTGTTTTTAAGCCTTTTAAATTTATATCGACTTTTTCAAGTTGTACAAATTTCGCTTCATAAATAGATCTTGCGCTAATTGATGAAGCAAAAATAAATGAAGATATATCTAAAGATTTTTTAAAAAATGATCTTCTTGAATCAGACATAGGAGTTATAGATAAAAGCACTCTCGATATATCATAGATGATAGCTGTACAAAAAAGTAAAAAAAGTATTCCGATTGGTAGTGAAAAAAGAAAATAGAGCCAGTTAGGAACATCTATATAATAACGCCCTAGCATATAACCCATAATACCAAAAAAATTGACTACAAGAAAGATACGAAGGTACTTTTTGCTTTTCTCTTTTATATCTAATTTCTTGATTAATCGCTTAGATATATACATATTTAACAAAATAAAAACACCTAAAAAGGCTATAAAAAATAGTGATGGATTCATAAGTGGAATTATATCAAATACTTGATATACTCAGTTAAATTTATTTAAGGACGAAATATGTTAAAGATACTTTTATCAATAATAATAGCTATTACAGTTGCGAGTTCTGCAGAAATGGGCAAAAATGGTGGGGGTTGCACACTCGCTCAACAAGGCGAATTTAAAATAGGGTATAACGAAGTTGTTATTGAAGGAACAAAGTATTTTGCAAATGCTCCAAGTGGTAAAAATTTTCGTGAGATTTTTGTTGGTTCGAAGTTAGTTATAGATAATGAGAATCCAGAGAATATAATAAACGCAGAAATTTTAGATTATAAGCCGAACAAACGTATGAAAGGTAAGCCTAAAACTGGCATATTTATAGTGAAAATAAGTATGAAATCTGGCATTATTATACTCCCAATGCAGTATAGTTTTGACGCTGGATTTATGAAAGCAAGTGCTGTGATAGATTCACCTTTTGTAAAAGAAAAAGCTAGTTTGAAAATCTGGTTTGAAACAAAAGTAAAATACTCGCTCTGTTACGTTGAAAAATAGCTATACAAATCTATTTTGAATCTCTGATGCAGAGAATACGGTACTTATTTATGTGGAACTAAGTAGTGTCTCTTCCTAAACCAAAGTCTCGATGTTAAACCTATTTAAATTTATCTTGCTATAAAATTATTGCTGCGTTTCATAACACAATTCTTTGGCTGTATACCAGTCGGCTATGCCTTTATCATTATATTGATATTCCCTTTGATTTGAAGGAATTACACTGTTTCTGAATTTTGAACGGATGATACCCATGATTATAAATGTCAATACAAGAGTAAGTAAGGCTATAAAATAGTCATATATATACCAAGCTAGTATGCTTACAACAAAGGTAGTAAATTGTAAAAATACTCTTAATACAAACGAAATAATTTTACACTTTTTAGAGTAGAGTTTTGGCGTTGGTTCTATAAGATTTATACTGTTTTCATTCATTATTTGATTATATCAAATTTATAAAAATAATGATGTATAGTATTTAAAAATGGATATAATTCCGATAAAAAAAGAGTTGACATGGAACCGTTTTATGATATATTAAAACAATTGATTCGTATTCCAAGTGTTGTCGGTGCAGAGCACCCCTTTTTCATGTTCGTTAAACGTGAGTTAGAAGAAATAGGCGTAAAAGTAGAATATTATGATGGTGTCTTAGTTGCAAAAGGAAAGCATCCAAAAAGAGGCTATATCTCTGCGCATTCTGATCGTCACGGACTTATATGTACTGGGCATAATGAATTTCAATACGCTGCGTTTATTGCTAAAAATAAGGCGGATTTAACGGGAAATTCTAGTTCAGAGCAACTACTTCATAATTTTACATCACGTTTTGTTGATGAAAAAGTACAGGCATATGAACCATATTCAGGTACATATTTAGGACTGGGAACAATTAAAGACGCATTTTTATGTAAACGACGTAATAATATTATATTTAAAGTTGATGGGTTTGAGCATCTTTTTCCATCAACTCCGATTGCTTTTATGGATAAGCTTGTTTTAAAAGACAATTTGATTTCCGCACAACTAGACAATGTTATATCAGTGGCAATTATTATATATATGTATCATCTTGGATATCAGGGAACAGCATTTTTTACTGCTTCTGAAGAGGCTGGTAGAAGTTGGAGATTTTTATTAGAATATTTCAGACGTTTTAATATTTCGACAAATGAACTTTTAGTTTTGGATACAAGTCCATATGCTACCTTAGAAGATATAAAAAGTCTTGATGTGATTTTAAGACATAGAGACTCAAATGCAGCTTTTCGTTCACCTTTAAAAAATATAATTAAAAAAATAGCAATTGAAGAGGGAATAAAATATCATTTTAAAGATGCTTATTTAAAAAATAAAATGCTTCAAAGTGGTGAAAAAGGATCTTTGGGAACAACAGAATTAGGTCGTATTATTCACGAGACAAAAGGTGAAATACAAGGAACAACTTTACAACTTCCAACAATTGGATATCATACAGTAAATGAAACGGCATCAATTAAATCAGTAGAAAGCATGATTAAAATTTTAAGTCGTTTATATTTAGAAGAATTTGGAGAAACTAAATTATGAGTACATCAATATATTTAACAATATTACTGGTTGTCAGTGCTGTTATTAGTTTAAAAACAATGGCTTTTTTTTTAAAAAAGATTGGAAAATTTAAGCGTGTAAGTGAAAAACGTGTTTATTATATTTCCAAAACATTTTCAATTGTTATTCTTGCAGTTGCATTGTTTGTTTTAGCAATTATTTGGAGTGTGAGTCTGAGTGGATTGTTGATTTTTGCTTCGTCTATATTTGCAGTTATCGGTGTGGCACTTTTTGCACAATGGTCTATTTTAAGTAATGTAACAGCTAGTGTTATTATTTTTTTTACATTTCCATCTAGAGTAGGGGATATGATTAAAGTAATTGATGGTGAAAATTCGATTTCAGGTGAGATTATTGAAATTTCTCTTTTTCAAATAGAAATTATGGACGAAGAGGGTAATATTATTTTATATCCAAATAATCTTTTTATTCAAAAGCCAATTCAAAAACTAAACTATAAACAAGAGAAAAAAGTAAAAATTGAATATACTATTTAATAGATATAATTTATTTCATTTCCATTTACACTAAAATAACCTTAGTCAATAAGACTAAAGTTATTTGATGAAACCTACAACTATTAATCTTTTTTTGATATAATCCCACTAAATTATTATTAAGGACATAAAATGGCAAAACATCAGTTTCAAACAGAAGCAAATCAAATATTAAATCTTATGATTCACTCACTTTATTCAAACAAAGAAATTTTCATTCGTGAGTTGGTTTCAAATGCTTCAGATGCACTAGACAAATTAAACATGTTAGTTTTAACAGATGAAAAATACAAAGACGTAACTTTTTCACCTCGTATTGATATTGTGGCAAATAAAGAAGCTAAAACATTAACTATTAAAGATTCTGGTATTGGTATGAACGAAGAAGATTTAATGAATAATCTCGGAACTATCGCAAAATCTGGTACTAAAGCATTTTTAGAAAACCTTACTGGTGATCAGAAAAAAGATTCTAACCTTATTGGCCAGTTTGGTGTTGGTTTTTATGCTTGTTTCATGGTAGCTCATAAAGTTGAAGTTACAACTAAAAAAGCAGGTGAAGAACAGGCACTACTTTGGAGAAGTGCAGGAGATGGTGAATTTGAGATAGAAAATACAACTCAAGATGGTCACGGTACTACTATTGTAATGTATCTTAATGATGACGAAGATGAATTCTTAGAGACTTATAGAGTTGAAAGTATTATCAAAAAATACTCTAATCATATTCCTTTCCCAATTTTTATGGATAAAGAAAAGCATATTCCAGCAGTTACAGATGATGAAGGCAAGGAGACTGAACCATCAAAAACTGAAATAGAAAATGAACAGATAAATCGTGCAAATGCTCTTTGGACAATTGCTAAAAATGAAGTGACTGATGAAGAATATAAAGATTTTTACAGTTCAATAGCTCATTCTTCAGAAGAACCATTAACATGGATGCACAATAAAGCTGAAGGCGCTATAGAGTATACAACACTATTTTATATTCCATCTAAAGCTCCTATGGATATGTATAGAGTTGATTATCAAACAGGGATTAAGCTTTATATTAATCGTGTTTTCATTACAGATGATGAAAAAGAGCTTATGCCAACATACCTGCGTTTCTTGCGAGGTGTAATAGATTCTAAAGATTTACCATTAAATGTTTCTCGTGAGATTTTACAATCAAACGCAGTAATGAATAAAATTAAAAATGCTTCTGTTAAAAAAGTTCTTTCTGAACTTTCAAAAATGAGCAAGAAAAAACCAGATCAGTATAAAGAATTTTATTCTGAGTTTGGAAATGTTTTAAAAGAAGGTCTTTATAGTGACTTTAGTAATCGTGAAAAAATCTTAGAACTTATACAGTTTAACACACTCAATTCTGATACACCTGTTATGATTGAAGATTTTGTTAAAAATGTAGATGAAGAGAAAAAAGAGATTTATTACCTAACTGGTAAAACATCTTTAGCAATGCTGAAAAACTCACCTGCATTAGAGCGTTTTAAAGCACGTAATATAGACGTATTAGTATTAAATGAAGAAGTTGATACGATTATCTTTCCAATGGTTAGTGAATATAAAGAGTATAAATTAGTTCCAGTATCAGATGCGAAATTTGAAGAGACTGAAGAAGAGAAAAAAGCAGAAGAGGAAGTTGCAAAAACATACGAAGGTCTTGCAAAAGAATTTAAAGATGCTCTTGGTGAAACTGTAAAATCAGTTGAGACAACTTCTGATTTAACTGACTCTCCTGTTGCAATAAAAGTTGATAAAGAAGATCCATCATATATGATGGCTCAGATGATGAAACAGATGGGTCAGGGTGGCGATACACCGGCACCTGCTCCAATTCTTCAAATAAATCCTAAGCATGAATTAATGATAAAACTTAAAGATTCTGCTGATCAAAATTTAATTAATGATGCAGCTCATGTATTACTAGATCAAGCAAAACTTTTTGATGGTCAAGAGCTTGCAGACACAGCAGACTTTATATCTAGATTAAATAGAATAATTTCTAAAGCATTATAACTATAATGAATGAGTGCATTTGTAGCACTTATTCAATGTTTTATCTATTTCATTCGTATAAAGAATAAAATAGATGGAATATATGTTACTTTATTTCTATGAAAGAAACAATTGAAAGAAGAAAATTGAAAAATAGAGCAGTCCGTTTTCTTGTTCAAAAAGCTCAAAAAATGTGTCTTGAGTATTTTGAAGAAGATTATGAGTATTCTCCCGCTAAGGCAATTGAAGAACTTGGTGTTGATTTGGATTTAGTGGACCACCTTGTAGAAGACTACGTAATTCAAATTATAAAATCAGATGCTGTAGCTAAAAAATATTTAGCTAAGTTAAGAGAAGATAAAAAAAATAATAAAGAATTAGATTATACTGATTTTAGAAACTTAGCACACAAAAATTTGGGTGTTGCAAGAAATCTTCGTATTGAAGATTCAGAAAAAGTATTAGTTGATTTGCTCAAAAAAGATGATTTAGAGTATTTAGAACACTCTTTAGAAATACTCAAAGCTTGTACAATTAAATTAAATCCAGTAAGTGCTTATGATGCTCTATATCTTATGCAGATTAAGAGTTCTTTTTAAGTTTACTTTATAGAGTGTGAAACTTGTTCTAGTAACCCCTTTGGTTGAGAAGTTACAACAGCTTCTTTCTTGTCCAAAGGAAGAGCAAAAGCAAGAAGTATAAATATAAATGAAAAAACAATCCCACCTAATATACTCAAAATGATTTTTAATTTAAAGTCATTCATATCTACCCTCTATCCAATTTAAGTATATTATATCATGTTAAAAGTATAAATGCCAAAGCAAACAGAGATGTCGTCACTGCTGATTCATATAAAGGAATATAAAATACTTTATCCTACGCGAAGAATTAAAAACACTAGAGGGTTGAAGCAGTGCACTATGTTAAAGATGTGATATTTGGAGAAGACGCATCTCTTATTAGAACCAAAAATGCTCCTACAAATTTTTCAATCACTAGAAATATTGCTATGAATGTACTTAAAAGAGAAAAAGATGATTATTTCCCTCAAGCTATTCGTATGCTTGGTGGTAATATTAAGCGGCTGTGTTACCTTTTAGTGTGAATCAGCTGTGAGTTCTATTATAATTAGAAACTATAATCTTTTTATTGTAAAATAAAAAAAGTTAATTTTTTTGGATGATAATGAAGAGAGTACTCAAAATAATTCTTTTACTATGTTATTTTTCACACTTATATGCGCAAGAAACAGTTAATGTAGGTATATATCAAAATAAACCTAAAATCTTTATGGATAAAAATAATCTTCCAAAGGGTTTTTATGTGGATATTTTAAATGAAATAGCTCTTAAGAAGAACTTACAACTAAACTATGTTCCTTGTGATTGGTCTGAGTGTTTGAAACAGCTTACACAGAATAAAATAGACATAATGCCAGATGTCGCATATACTTTAGAAAGAGAGAAAGACTTTTTATTTTCCAACGAACCAGTATTATCAAGCTGGTCACTACTATATAAACATAGAGATATTAAAATTGAACATATTTTTGATTTAAAAAATAAAAAAATAGCCGTAATGAAAAACAGTATTCAAGCAGATAAAATTAAAGATATATTGTATAAGTTTGGTGTTGAAAATAGTTTTTTAATTGAAGTTGATAGTTTTTCAGAAGCTTTTGAATTAGTGAAAAATCGTAAAGCTGATTGCGCTCTTTCAAATCGTTTTTATGAGTTAAATAATACGTTATACAGTGATATAGTTAAAACGAATATTTTAGTAGAACCATCAGTCTTAAAATTTGCTTTTTCAAAAAATAGTCATTATTTAATTAATATAATTGACAATGGCTTAATAGAATTGAAAAAGGATAAAAAATCAATTTTTTATACAGCAAAAAAAGATTGGATCACTCCAAAACAGGAACAAAAAATACCAAAATGGGTAGTATGGAGTTCTGTTGTTAGCATTGGAGTTATTTTAGTTTTAATATTTTTAGTCTACCTGTTTCGAAAAATGGTTGAAATCAAAAGTCAAGAATTGTTGAAAAAAGAGCAGATTATCCTTTTACAAGCTAAGCATGCAACAATGGGAGAGATGATAGAGATTATTGCCCATCAATGGAAACAGCCACTCTCTACATTGAGTATGGCCGCAAATAATATTAAACTTTCCATAGGCCTTCAAGAAGAAATAGGAATAAAGGAAATTGATTCCTTCGCTGAAAGTGTGTTACATCATGTACAACACCTTTCATCCACAATAGATGATTTTAGAAATTTTTTTAGGTCTGATAAAACTATAACAAGTGCTAATACATCTGAAATTTTACATAGCTTAATGAAAATCATAGGTAAAAGCTTGGAAAATAATAATATAAAAGTTGTTGTGGAATGTAAAGAAGAATTTACAATCGACTCATATCATAATGAATTGTTGCATGTTTTACTAAATATCATAAATAATGCTAAATATGCATTAATAGAAAATCAAATTTCTAAACCAAAAATAACCATCAAGATATTTAAGCAAAATGCTAATAGCATTATAAAGATAATTGATAATGCTGGTGGCATCCCAGCAAAAGTGATAGAAAACTTAGGAAAAAAATATTTTACTACTAAAGGTAATCAAGGTACAGGATTGGGTATTTATATGTCTAAAATAATAGTTGAAGAACATTTAAAAGGGTCATTAAACTGGGAAAACAATGATCAAGGTGCTTGCTTTACAATATTTTTGCCTTAATGGAGACTGTTCAGAGTTTTGTGTCAGCAACTGATAGTCCTAGAAGTTTAGCATGTTAATCTTACTTAGTCAACTTTGTGCCAAATATTACACTTTTATGAACTAATAGTTCTTAATTATTTATTGGTGTGAACTTCAAACTTTCCATTCGTACGTATATAAATGATACTTGTATCTTTTGATTCAACACTTAGATGATGCTCAGCCTCTCCACGAGAGCCAAAATAACTACCTGGAGTTAAAGTCTTACTATTTTTTTCAAGATATTTAACTTTACCTTCAATTACAACAGCACGAAAATTTGAACAATGACTATGTATCTTCCCTTTAAATCCAACGGGAAGTTTAATAAAACTACCATTTGATTGTCAACGGCGGGGTATAATTCCGCAAACTAAGAAATCGAAAATGCCTATATAATGAGATTTGTTTTAGGTTTCATGCTAAAAATGTGCCGAACTAACTCCGCTGTTACAGTGATATATTATTGAATAGATTTTATTAAACCAAGTTTCAAAGCAACTTTTTGAGTTTTTTCAAATAGATGAATATTTTGTTTTTCTGTGTATTGGGTAAGCTTTTTAATTTCTCTTTTGTTTTGAGCTAATTTTTTTATCACTTTCATAGCATTTCTATTGTCATTGATGATGCCTAAATTGTTTTTTATTTGTGTTAAAAGTTTGATTTTATACTTATCTTTTTGCTCCTTACTTTTCTCAATGTAAAGAAGTCTTTTTATAAAAATCCTATATTGGTGCAATTCTTTTTTTTCATATGGTAGAAAGTTGTATTCGTTTACTTTATCTATTTTGCTAATCTCTTTGTGAACAAATCCTATCTCGAAAGAAGTGAATTCTTTTAAATAGGCTAGAAATTTTTTATATTCTTTATTTCTTAATTCTATTACATTTTCTTTAATCTTCTCTAAGTTCACTAGTTTGTAATAGCCCTTTGGCAAGTTGACAAAGTATTCATTAATCAAAACATCAAGGTCTCTAAGTTTATTACTTGTTTTTATAATCTTTTTTATAGAGGGAGAATAAAGCTGTTGAGATTCCAGCAGTGAAATTATTTCTCTTGATTTTATGCGAATTTTATGGATTGCCTTAGGAGTGTTGTTCTCTTTATTTAGTAGATTCTTAACTTGAGAAGAAAGTTTTTTAATATGTTTTTCAATTTTTTCATCAGACATTATATATGCATCTCCTTCATTATGTACAACAGCCATAATACTATGAATTGATTACATTATAAGCTCAACCATTTATTTTTATTGTAGTATAACATCCTACAATATTGAGTTAAACCCTTTGCTTATGCTTCAATACTTATAGCAATTTTGATTATATGATCAAAATTTGGAATTCTTATTTTTTAAATAGTATTATTAGTGGGTTATTATTTATTCTTGAATCTATGTATATGGGGATGGAATTGCCATCAATTGGCTTAAAGATGCTTATCTTTTTGAAAGTTGTTTGATGATTTCAGTCATCTCTTCGATACTCAAACTCATGGTAAACCTCCTTTGTGTTTTTACAGCAAAAGTATAGAAGATATTAATTACATTGTGATTACAAAACTGTTCTTTTAGGAGCGATTTTACACTTTACAATCTTTCTGATTATATTAGTTAAACAGTAAGTTCAATATAAAGGATTTGATATATAATTCCATTAATTATTTAAAAGGATTCAATTGGCTTATTATATTTTAAAACTAATAATTACAGCATTACTTATAGTATTTATCTCTGAAATAGGGAAACGATATAGTTTGGCAGGTGCTTTTCTTGCTGCAATACCATTAGTGTCTATTTTAGCTATGATATGGATGTATATAGATACTCAAAGTTCTCAAAGTACTGTGGAGTTTTCAGAAAGAATAGTTTGGCTGATTGCTCCATCTATGACACTGTTTATAGCCTTTCCTATTCTAATAAAAAAAGGTGTTAGCTTTTATCCAAGTTTATTTATCTCAACTGCATTAACTATTGGGGCATATTACACTGTAATATTTATTCTTGGAAAGTTTGGAGTTAAGCTTTAAGTTATCGAGTCTCACAACCTTTGGAATGTCCCCTATAAACTAGACACTATATAATCCATTAATTGAGATAGAATAATACGAAAGTATTATGAGGTTTAACAGGATTAAAAATGGATATACAATTACAGATACCGCACAAAGACTAAGAATTCACCCAACAACATTAAGTACATGGGTAAAAAGATTAGAATCACCAGAGTCCATTTGCTGCAACAGCAGAGATAAAGAAACTCCAAAAAGAGCTCAAATGAGTCACAGAGGAGAGAGATATCTTAAAAAAGGTCGCAGTGTACTTGAATTGTATATAAGGAAATCTACGAATTGTGACTATTTGTCATATAAATCCAAAACTCTTTGTGTGTATGACCCTTATTTAAAAAGTATATTTGAAGGATTGAAACTCTATACAAGGTAATAAGCATTTTGGCGAAAGGAATAAAAAGACTTAATCCAACAAGCATAGATTGCTCTTTATCCCCTTTTGATTCTATCATCTCTTGCATACCAATATTCTTGCTTAAATAAACACCAAATAGTATTGAAAATAAAAAGTTTAATATTAATCCGAAAATCATATATGCTATAAAGTCTTGTTCATGTATTCCAGTAATCATTGAGTTCTATTCCTTAATTTAAAAGCAGCATTGTAACAAATTTATGCATAGCTTTTTATTTTCTTCTTAGTAAAAAAAGTTCCAAATGGAATAAGTGAAGCTATAAAAAAGATAGTACTTTCTTTTAGAGACCATTTTGCCTCTTGCCATGCTTGGACTAAAAGTAAACAAAATATTATAAATAAAATTCCATGTGCCATGCCTGCGATTTTAACTGCCATTGGCATTCCAAGCATATACTTCATCGGCATCGCCAGAAAGACAAGTACTAAATATGACCAACCTTCAATTGTATTTATGAGAGAAAATTTACTAACACTGTTTTGTATCATTTGTTTATATCCTATGTAATTATATTAAATTAACCGGAAGTATATAATCAAAAAGTAACAATTGCCCTTTTTAAAAAAATTACAAAGTTGAGCAAAACTTTATTTAAACATCTTTATACTATACTAAGTCAACAAATTATTAATAAAGGTAATTTATGGAAACTAACCTCGTATTAGAAGGGTTTAAATTTATGGGATTGGGAATGGGAACGGTTTTCTTGTTCTTAATTGTTATGATAGTAAGTATGAATATTATGTCTGCTGTTATTCATAAATTTTTTCCTGAACCACAACCAAGTGCTACGCCTTCGGCATCAGCACAAAAAGACAACAAAAAAGTTATTGCAGCAATTACTGCAGCAATAGCGCATCATAGACAAGGTTAAGGATAATAATGGCTAAGAAATTTATAGATGTAATGGATACAACTTTTAGAGACGGTTTTCAGTCGGTTTTCGGCGGTCGTGTTCTAATGAAGGACTTTTTTCCAGCTGTTGAAGCTGCGAAAACTGCAGGAATAAAACACTTTGAATTTGGTGGTGGTGCAAGATTTCAGTCTCTGTATTTCTATTTAAGAGAAGATGCTTTTGAAATGATGGATGAGTTTAGAAGAATAGTTGGACCAGATGCTAATCTTCAAACTCTTGCTCGTGGTGTGAATACTGTAATGCTAGATACAGGTTCTAAAGAACTGATTGATTTACATGCAAAAATGTTTAAAAAGCATGGGACAACTACTATTCGTAACTTTGATGCTCTCAATGATGTTGAGAACTTGAAGTATTCTGGAGAGAGAATAGCTCATCATGGACTCAAACACGAAGTTGTAGTAACAATGATGGATTTACCTCCAGGGTGTCATGGTGCTCATAATGTTGAATTTTATGAAAAAACTCTTCGTGAAATTTTAGATGCAGGTATTCCTTATGATAGTATTTGTTTTAAAGATGCATCAGGAACTTCAAATCCTCAAAAAGTTTTTGAAACAATTAAAATGGCGAGAGGTTTAGTTCCAGAGGGAACACATCTGCGTTTACACACACATGAAACAGCTGGCGTGTCTGTTTCTGCTTATATGGCTGCACTTGAAGCTGGTGTTGATGGTATTGATATGGCTGCTGCTCCTGTTTCAGGCGGTACAAGTCAACCAGATATTTTAACTATGCTCCATGCAACAAAAGGGATGAATTTTGATCTTGGTGGCTTAGAAATTGGTAAAATATTAACATATGAAAAAGAGTTGCAATCGTGTCTTTCTGATTACTTTATGCCTCCTGAAGCGACAATGGTTTCTCCAATTATTCCATTTTCTCCAATGCCGGGAGGTGCACTTACTGCAAATACTCAAATGATGCGCGATAATGGCATTTTAGATAAATTTCCAGAAGTAATTGCAGCTATGCAAGAGGTAGTTGAAAAAGGTGGCTATGGTACTTCTGTAACGCCTGTTTCTCAGTTTTATTTCCAGCAAGCACTTAATAATGTCATGCAAGGTCCATGGAATGCTATTGCTCCAGGTTATGGAAAAATGGTACTTGGATATTTTGGTAAAACACCAGTTGCGCCAGATCCAGAGATTGTTAAAATTGCATCTGAAAAGTTAGGCTTAGAGCCAACAACGCAAAAAGCTCTAGATATAGCAAATGCTGATCCAGAGAAATCCTTAGCGAATTGGATCAATAAACTTAAAGAAGAAAATATTGAAATAACTGAAGAAAATATCTTTATTGCAGCTGCATGTCAAGATAAAGGTATCGCTTTCCTTAAAGGTGAAGGCGAGTTAAATGTTCGTAAAATATCTCAAATGAAAAAAGATTGTGAAGGAAGTTCAATGGGTAATGGAAGTTATACAGTAGTAGTGGATGGTCAGAAGTTTAGTGTGCAGGTTGCAGAAGG
>JGI10211J34971_10000361_pt1 | contig 36387 bp, 38 predicted proteins | sample Etolagsediment_FD_34971 | JGI IMG/M metagenome (IMG submission 34971)
CAACAGAGCCAATCAATATAAAGATATGAAAAACATGATTTTTCTGAGTATCAATTTTTTTTGTGGGGGTAACCCCCACTGACCCCCTTTTCTACCTCGCTTTGCTCTGTAGGTACAAATTGGTTATAAAAACTTACAATTTAAGAACAAAATGATGGCAATGATCCATCACGATATTGTTAATTGTTTAAGTCCATCAATAAGTATGTTAAATATTATTGATAATCCAGATAAGAAACTCCAAGCTATATTTGAAAGTACAAGAAAAGCTTATGAATATGCAAAAGATATTGTAGACATATTTAAAATGAATTTGGATCAATATGTTATTGAAAAAAAAACAATAAAAATTAAAAATATTAAAAATAAAAGAATTGAATTTGGTCATAAAACATATTATAATTTATGTATATCTTGTGACAAAATGAAAATTATAAGAGTTTTAGATAATTTAATAAGTAATAGTCTTGATTTTATAGATAAAAAAACAGGAAAAATAATAATAAATGTTGATAGAGATCCTGAAAATATTATTTTTTCAGTTAGCGACAACGGTATTGGTATTCCTGAAAATAAAATAGACGATTTATTCGGTCTATTCAATAAAAATATAAACATAAAAAAAGGTAGATATAGTACGGGAATTTGGTTATATTCATGTAAAAAAATTATAGAAGCACACAATGGTGTAATATATTATGATAAAAATTATAAAAAAGGAACCCGATTTATTTTCAAATTACCTTTTACTCGTCAAGCTTGTCCTTCAACTTCTTGTTGGCGAAAAGCAGTTGACCCTTCTTCATCGCAATGGTTTCCTGAACAGAACGAGTAAACCCGCCATTCTTCTTTCCTTGGGATCGAGAACGAAACTTCTTTGGATCAACATAATGAACAGTTGTCTCAACATCGTCTGCGAGACAACCAAGGACAGAATACAGATGATCTCCATCCTGTGCCTTTCGTACTCGCCAGAGTACCTCGAACGTATGCTTTCCAGTAATTTCAGTGTCCTTATCAAACAAATCATTCATGACGTTTGCCGGAACACTTCTGAAACCATACAGGTTGTCATCAACCCTTGACAAGAAATACGTACGACCATCATCAGCCTTCTTGAGCTTGAATGGCGGAGTTGTGACTCGATAAGAACCATCATCATTCATCGAAACGGTCATTGGATAATGATCGCGATAAACAATCTTGTGCTTGTTCGATCCACCCTTCTTTCCACCACCGCCTCTCTTGGGGTAAGGAATAATGTCAGGCTTAACGTCATCTGCAAGTGCCTTTACTTGACCATCATAAAATCCCTTCTTTCGTCGGGAAGGCCTCCACTCAACGCGGAAGACATGATCGCCAGTCAATTCCTCCTCAGAACCCTCAAAAAATCTCTCGAGGATATGAGATGGAACAGTAAAACCGTAAACGCCCTTATCAAATCTACGGAGTGAACATCCCTCACGAGGCACATTCACAGGAACAGTTGTAAGTGGATAACGGTACTTACCATCATCACACTCCTCTTCCTCACCAATAGTCAATGTAACGTGACCAACGAAATAAGCGCCATTATTCTTCTTGCACTCAGCGTTAATCTCCTTACGTTCTTTACGATGATCCAAAATTTTGTTGAAATTTATACCACCAACTTCGGCAAAATGATTCCAAAGAGCTTGGTCGAAACCAGACTCGAGGGCCATTTCATAAACGTCGGTATTGGCATCATTTTCCATGATTTTAGACCAAGCAGAAGCAATATTCCTAGCACGTGTAGCATTCAATGGTTCACCATCAACAACCTTTCGAATTGTTGTGACTACACCCTCAAACTGTCCGCGCTTACTCTTTGAAAGTCCATCTGGGACTTCCAAATCCTTATATTGCTCCAAAAAATCTTTACTATTCATCGTTTCAGACATATTAAACAAAACAACAATTAAAAGGGTGGAAAAATATTATTCAATTTTTTTTAAACTCTACGCTCCGTCTCACACTACGTGTGAACGGGTCAAATTGGTTATAAATTGGTTATTAGTTAGTTACCAATTTGTAACCCATTCGACACTCCGTGTCGAGATGGCTAAGGGGGTCAGCGGGGGATATCCTCCGCGTATTTTTTGTATAAACACATGGACTAAAAGTCTCAATATGAGTTGATTCAAGAATTGATACACTCGAGAGTACCATTCCAACTAATATGAAAATCATAAACCAAGCTTTTACTTTCAATTGAAATTCCCTTTTCCTTTCATTAAAAATCCTATCAAATTTTGTAATAAGTTTTTTATTATCATAAATAGGTGTATTCAATAGTTCATCTTCTTTGATCCTTTCTTCAACCTCTTTTTGTTTTTGTTTTTCTAGCTTTCTTGCCAATCGCTTAGCATGAACCCTATCGTCGAATTGATTTTGAACAAATCCAAATTTTGGTTTATTTTGATGACCAATATTATTAAAACGTTGGTATCGATTGTTAGCATTTATTCGGTGCATATTTATTTATCCTAATTAAATATTTTAAGCTAAAAATTAATCAATTTTTTTTTTATAAAAGAGTATAAAGACACTATTCTTTAACAATTATAATATGAATGAAGAGACAGGAACAATTTTAGATTTTATTTATACTGTATTTGATGGCCAACCAAAATCAAGAGGAACATTTCACTTAACACTTGATTTTTCTCAATTAAATACCGAAGAAGAGATTGTTGAATATATCTTTAAACAATTAACAAACATTTTTGTTGCGGGATGTAAGATTAAATTCGGAAATGTTGTTTTATTAGAAGAGATGGTAGGGGATAGATTAGAATTTATGAATGAATATTTTAATAGTTTTGGTTATCAACTTTTTATTGATGCTGAAAACGAAAACACGGATACAAGAGGAACTGCTAATAAAACGACTGAATTAAAAGATCATTATTTAAAGATTAACAGAAACGGAGTTAACTATTATATTTATTTTGATGAGTTAGAAAGTGATGACTCCGTTGTCACTGGTAACAGTGATGGTGTCTAGACCACTAATAGTCTTTAATAAATTACTATCTAAATCATTACAAACATCTTCAACAAATTTTACACCTTCTTTATCATATTTTTTTAAAACCATATCCGAACAACATGAACAATTCGGATATTTACTTGTTTCCAACTTATTAAATGAAAAATCATCAACATTACCTCTTACACATTTTGGTATATCCCTACCATTCAAATCAGAAACTAACATTTCAACAGCAAAACCAGAAACAACAGAACTCAATCCCATTCTACTTATAGTACATTGTTGATCAACAATTTTATCCAAAGTTGAATTAACAGGTGGAACTACGTCATTACAAAAATAACATGCATCTGATGCTGATGTATCAATTAAATATGTACTCATTCCAAGTGCCAAATTGAACAGTTTTTTCTTATAAAACTTCGATAACATAATAGGTAACCACCTTGATTCCCTAGTGTCAGTCAATAAGAAAACAACATCATGTGTTACAATAAGTTTAACTAAATCACCAATTTGTTTAACACTTTCAGGATGAGATGGCATTGGTATTGTTAAATATTTCCAATTAGCTTTAACAAACGGATTTATTTTTATTAAAGATTCTGCTGCAACTTGTGCTTTACATTTTCCACCTTTAACATCTTCAAATTCATAAAGAGATTGTCTTGTGGGATTAGAATAGGAAATCTTACCATTATCCACAAAAGTTATATTATGAAATCCCCATCCCAACAAAATCCTAGCAATAGAACAACCTAATGTACCAGAACCTAATAACAAACATCTTGTTTTCTTAATTAGACCTAAATCAAATTCTGGCCAAAATCTCCATTTCATTAAATTTAAATTTAGATTTGTTGTATTCTCAATCAATGATGAATTTAATTTAACAATTTTCGCTTTACTATCCTCCCAACCAGTTACATTTTTATAACCAGTAAATGAATCATTGAAACCAAAACAAAAATTCTGTTCACTATTTTCAGTCAATACAACTATTTTATACTCTTTTTTATCAAAATTATAAAAAGAAAGCAACATTAATAAGTTTTTCAATTTATTAGAAAATATATGATCATTATCTTTATTTTTAAAAACAATATATGAAGTTTTCTCAAATCTATTTTCCCAACCTTCATATAAACTTTTTATCTTTCCATTAACAATCATATAAATATTTCCCAATTTCTCTTCTTTGTCTTCTTTTTGATGTGGTAAATTTTTTATTGAATTCATTTTATAATCATTATTAAATTTAGGCGAATATAACCAATAAAAAAATTGTACTTCTTTAAAATCAATATAAACGAGAATAGTATATTCAAAAAGTAAATCTGGATTTTTAATGGCTTCACCACTTTTTATAGCCTCCCATGTTTTCTTATTTTGATTTTTCATTAACCCCTTCTTATCCATTTTCTTTATTTCATTAACTGTATTGAATAAAATAAGTTTTCCATTTTCAATTTCATGTTCATTATTTGATAAACCATACACTTTTAATTTTTTATGATAAAGGTCTTCCCAAAATGATTCTTCTATATTAACAGGACATTTTTGAAAATTAATATTCATATATTGAAAGGGACAATTTTTTTAAATAATAATAAAATCTATTTTATATTAAGGAAAGTATGCAAATAGTAAGTAAAATTATTTGGGTATTAGTGATAATTATAACATTTCTTTTTGTTACATATTTAGCTAGTAAAATAGTAGCCATTGTTATTCGTAGAAATTTAGGAGAAATATCAATAAATATGAATACTGGAAATCTCCAATCAACTTCATCAACCACACAAAGTGAAGTTCCTGATACAGAAGAAACTTCTTTTGAAGAGGAGGTAATTGAAAGTTTTTTAAGTAGTGGACGCAAAACATTTACAACAAAGAGTAAAAATTTAGTAGAAGGTTTTGATAATTCCAATAAAGGATTCAAACCACTCGATCCTACAGTTTTTGATGACAAAGGAGATATTTGTTGTTTAAATCACGAAAAATGTAAAAGTGGTAAAACAGTTATTTGTAACTACGGACCAACAAATCACGCACATCCAATGGATATGTCTCCAATTGATAAAAAAATATTTATGCTTAACTACTCTGGAAATTTCACTATACAAGATTATGTCAATTGGTTAAAATGCTTCCAAAATAAAAAAGATGAATTACCCTATAACCATTTGAAAAATTTAACAAAAGTTGAAAATGGTGAACAATTAGTTTACAAAAAAGGTGTAGTTCCACCACCAGAAGAGATCCAACCAGAATTAAGTAGTGAAGAATATTTCAACAAATTATATGGTCAACAACAACAAGGAAATATTCAATTATATCCACCACAACCAAAAAAAGGTCAACTACTTGGATATAATTATGAACAATATCCAGCTTTTTACCAAAATTTCCAACAATATGGCTCAACAGATAGAGTTTACAATGTTAAGGAACTTGAAAAAAAATATCCAGTAAGTCTTGTTAATAATTATGTCCAATCAAAGCTCACTAAATACTAAAAAAGTGTACAAAATCAATGATTTGTAATGTACGGAATCTAAAGCATTTTTTTGTGTGTAAAATATATATATGACTAGTCTTACTACTGAAGAAGTCGAAGTTTTAAATACTGACATAGGAAGTACCATATTTAAATCAACTGCACCACCAATTTTAGTTGGAGGAGAAGGAAATATTTTACCATGTATTGAACTTTGTAACATTAATTTTAATTTCCAACAACAAAACGAATTCACAGTTACAAACCAAAATGGAAAACTTTATGTTTTACCCGATCAAGGATTAACATCAAAATCAACTATGTTTCCTTGTTATAGTTCTATAGATGTTTGTTCAGAAAGTAACACCCCATCAGATAAATTATATACACTCACCGATATTGTTATTACTTGCCCATCTTTACATAGAATGTATGTAAATGGAACATCAACTATTTTTGATGGCGAAATTTATATTGTTTTTAAGAATACTACAAATGGAATGACCACTTATAAAGTTTTAGCCATTTTATTAGAACAAACCTCAGATTTATCAACAGCTGTTGCGAACGATTCATTACCTGCTTACAAACTTTTTGAATCTTTAGCTAGTGATTTACCTGATAGAAATGCACAAAAAACAGTGTCAACTATTGCGGATTGGGATATAAGTGATTTATTACCAAGTAATAGATGGTTTTATAACTATACACATCCAAATAACTTATCAGTTAATTGGTATGTTTACAAAAATAAGATTTATGTTCCAAACAGTTTCAAAACAAATTATATTTCAGATGTTTCACAAATTGTAAGTGGAGGAACTGTAACAACAGGTACACAAGCTTACAACACACTTTACTCCACAATTAGTACACTTCAAAACCCTTCACAAAATACATCAACCGACAACTCCTTTGTTATCTTTGAACAACGTGATCTGTCATCAAAAAGTTTATCTGGTGGAACAGGTTCAAATGCTGCTGATAAAAGTAGTAGTGTCGCAGCATGCAAAGCATTACTTTCAGAATCTGAAGAATCACCATCAACACAAGAATCACCGTCAACACAAGAATCACCGTCAACACAAGAATCACCGTCAACACAGAAATCATCATCAAATTATGAAACTGGATCAACAAGTAGCTTTTTCCAAGAAGAATCTGATGATACAACATCAGATGATATGATATCAGATGAATTAGAAGAAGTTGAACAAGAAGAAAATAAAACATGGAGCGGAATTGTAATGTTCCTTAATGTTGTTTTCTTTTGTGGAATAGTAACACTTATTATATTATCATTCATCAAAAAAGAAACATTGGCAAATATGATTAAAAGTGTTTTGAACAAAACATCATTCAATTTAGTTGTATTCTTAGGAATAATGTTAGTATTTAATCTAATCTACAGTTCTGTTTATTTATCATTAGGTATCAACCAATCAACATTAGCTAAAGCAAATATTGGAATGATTAGTATCAATTGGATAGTTTATGTCGCCCTCATCATAATCATTATTGTCAGATTCGTTATGATATACAAAGCACATGAATATGCAAGTAGCTTAGATTCTTCAACAGATTTTAGTAATGACAGTGACTCCAGCTTAGAAAGAATGCTTAAAGAAGGTGAAAGAGTACTACAAGATCAAAAAGATGGAACAACAGTTAAAAAGCTTCTCCAAGAAATGGTCCAATTAAAAAGACAACAAAAACTAGCACAACAAGCACAACAAGGTGGTGGATATAAAAGATCTAAAAAATCTAGAAAAACAAAAAAAGGTTTATAATTTTACAAAAAAAAAAATTATTTCATAACTTTTTGACCTGCTCCATGACGCAATGTTGGAATATTTCGTTTCTTCCAATCTTGACCAACAGCCTTCTCACTCATAATGTAAACATCTCCTCCATTCACAGTTATACTAAAAGGCTCACCAACTTCTTGACCTTTATGATACCACTGCCACTGCATAGGATAATCTTTTGTTCCAACTGAAAGACAAATAACACGTGTTCTTTCAGTATCCCCATGAAAACCAATATAACACTTCTTCAAATCATAATAATTATTACCTTCACAAATCAAGGGAACCCATTTTGTTTCCGACTTAATTTCCTTCAAAGAATCGACAATAAGTTTGAATAAACTTTCCTCAATGGAACACAAATTAGTCAAAGTATCTAAATCAATAATAGTTCCTTTTCCATTTTCATAGTCCGCTTCTTGAGCAATTCCATGTTGGAAAAGAAGGTTGTATCTGGCTCTTTTATTCAATACTTTTTTGCGTCTTCTGTCATAATATTTAGTGTCCCATTCACAATTGTCTAACTCTTGGAAAAGTTTAAGGAGTTTAGTATTTGTTACAAAATTACGAATAATAAGAACACAAGCTTTATTTTCATCACGTGATAAATCAACAAATTCAATCTCATGGTCATGTTCTTTTAGAATATGATCTTTAATGTTTTTCAAATCATCAAATGTAAATCCTGTGCCTTTTTCCTGAATATTACCAATAATTTCCATACCTACGTGATTTTCACCAGCGTCCCCCCCATGTGAGAGCAATTCTTTGATTTAACATTTTATCTTTAAGAGTTGTAGACATTTTGGTAATTAATTCAATTACCAAAATTTTATATGATTTATAAAAATTCATTTTTTAATTTTTTATGTCAATTGAATAACCGACGATCTTTGTATATCACTATCAACGGAAACAAATCCATTTACTTGAATATATTTGTTATGTCTGTTGTAACTGATTGAAACATTAAAAAAATTAAATTCCCATCTGTTTTTCCCTTGACAAATTACATAACGTTCCCCATTTTCATATTTCTTTAGAATAACTGGTTCAAAACCATTAATATTCAATGTATCTACGATGGTTAGATGATTACCCATATTTATTGTTTCCAAAATAATAAATCTATAATTATAAAATTCATTTTTTTTTACCGAATATGTGTTGTTGGAAAATAATACAATTTTGGTTTAGCATTTGGATAAAATTGCTTAATTTCCTTATCTAATTCATCCAACTCGTTTTTCGAAGGAATTTCAAAGGATGTTGGACAACATCTGTGCGTGGAATGTTTCATTAGTGTAAATCCAACAACGATATGTCCAAATCCCATTACACAACCTGTGCGAATCATTTCCAACTCTTTCCCAAATTTGATCAGCTTCTTCTTTTGAATTATATTTTACACGAACTCCATAAATAATATAATTATTTCCTTCTTGCTCTTCAAAATCAAATGTTCCTTCATAATCTGAATAACTCATGTTTTTATTAAAAAAATTGAGTTCAAGTCATAAAAATTTTCATTTTTTATTTTGTAAAGGTAATAACTCATAAATAGCATTATTTATCTCAGAATATTTACTCATTGGTCTATAACAATGATAATCAGAAAATATCCCATTTGATATATAAAGTCTCACAACTCTATTGTTCAAATTAAAAGTTCCTCTATCCAATCTTCTAAAACCTATTTCTTTCTCTTTGAGACAAACGAAATTATCTGTTTTTTTGTTCCAATTCATAACCAATTGATATAAAAATTGTTGATCAATAAACCAACCTTTATTTCCAGATCCCTCTTCTATTTCATTCTTTTGAAATACCGTTTTAATTGTATTTCTTATATCTTTTAAACTATTTATACCAAATATATCTTTCCATATTTTTGGGGTGGCAACATTATAACACATTATAATTTGGTGTTTTTTTCTAAACATCTCCCCAAAATATATAAACTTATTATTACTAAATTTTTCAATGTGTTCCGTAAAATAAAACGTATTCATCGGTAATATATCCATATCAGTGATCATCACTCCATTTTCATAATTCATCAAACAAGGATAAAGCAAACGTATAAATTGAGAAGTAAAACTAGTAAAAACATTTTCAATCGGTTCAAACAATATTATATTATCCTTATACCCCAAATATTCTTCAGGAATTTTCTCAGCTATTAAAATAATTTTAACATCAACGTTTGGATATAATTTGTTCCAAGTTTTGACAAAAAGCGGTATAAATTCTATATATAAGGGATTCTCATTTGTTGCTGTAATAACACAATCCAATTTCATTAATCTAATTAATATTATTTATATAAGTATAAAACATATCAGAGTTTCTTGCTAAAAAAAATGATTTTTTTTTTAAACAGGATTTTATAATTTATTCAATTAAATATGATTACATTATTTACACCAACTGATATGGATAATTATAAGAATCGTATAGACGATTCTACCCAAATGGAGTCATGCTTCAACAAGTCGGAAATACTCTAAATAAGTATCATATGCTTGAAGTTATGGTTGATTTAATTAAAAAAAATGGTTTGGTGATTACGCGAAAGTAACAAGAAAAGAATTTTGGGATGCTGTTGATGCTATTAGTACAGAGGAACAAAAAAAATACACTAACGATAATGTAAAAACTCTTAGTACCCAAATGGAATGGTGGTTTGATCAAAATGGGTGGGTTTTGTCATGGTATTGTTCACTTGTTAATCTAGCAGGCCATTGGGAGATTACCCGAAAACCTGTAAATGGCTTTTAGTCGCGTAAATTATATCTAACTTATAATAAATCTGTCTACGTAGGTGGAGCGAAGCTGTTGCCAAAAAAGTGATTTTTTTTTATTATAATTTCAAAAATCTTTCAGATAAAACATGACTACTTCATTTGAAAATCAAACTATAGAAGAACTTAAACGTAAACGACACCAACTTTGTCATTACATTAGTAAGATTGACAAAGAACTTGAACGTCGAAACGCTAAACTAACAGTTAGTGAACGTATTGATGCTGAATTGGATGAACTTGAAGTGACAAATACCGGACCTGTCCGACGTATTGTCAAAAAGGTTCAGACTTTTACTAGGCCAAAACCTAAACCTAAACCTAAACCCAGTCCTCAAAAAACAGTAAAGGTAAAAGAAGAGGATGAAGTTACTGTCAAGAAAAAGAAAAAATTGACAAAAGCTATCATTAAAAAAGCACTCGATACCAAAAAAATCAAGTACAAATCTTCAGCATCAAAAGGTGATCTTGAAGATCTCATGAGAAAGTACAATTTGGTTCGAGTCGCGGAGTCTTTCGCGTGAGAAACAAATTGACTGAACTTGATTCAGAGTACAATTTGGTTCGAGTCGCGGAGTCTTTCGCGTGAGAAACAAATTGCGGAGTCTTTCGCTAAAATTATAATAATGACAAATTTATCCGACTTATCTTCTTTCACGTCTTCTTTGAGCAATTCTTTTTAATCTTTGACAATAAACTTGACTACATTTCTTATTATTCGTTAATCTACAAAATGTGGTTGGATTTGTGAGGGCCTTTCTGACAAAAGCAATCTGACTTCCGTTCCTTGGTAAACAACAATTAGTTGCATAACCATCCTGAACTTCCGAAAAATGATTTCTATTATCTCCTACCAAAGTCGTGGCTGGCCATCCATCAACAGTTGGACCTTGTGATGAAGCAAACCGTCTTAACCACATTACTGTATATTGTCTGGCATAAGCATGTAATCTCCTTTTTTGTTCACGATTCACTTTTGTTTTTCCATGTCTCGTACCTAAAAATCTCTTTTTTATTGAATTATAAGCCCATGTGTATATTTTATTGTAATACAACGTGTCACTCATTTTTTTAAAAATAGGTTTTTTATATTCACAATTACTCTTTGGTGGTAATCCATCATTAATCCTTTGAGTATTAACACTTTTTGATAAAATACCCAACTTAGCTTGAGTTCTACACTTATTCATATTTCTTCTCTTCTCAACCGGAATACATCTACACCTATTTTTTGATCTACATTTTCCCCTTTTACCGTTAATTCTAGCACAATTTGCTGTATTATAACAAGAATCTGGACATTTAGATTTAATTCTCAAATTCTTTGCTAAACATGAATAGTTTTTTATATTAACATTCATTTATATAATAAACCAAGATAAAAAGATTAATTATTGTGTTTTTGCCAAATCTTTTTTCTAAAAAAAGATTAATAGGTGTCCAATAATCTAGCAGATGGATCCAAAATTGTACTAAAGGGATGCCTCCAATAATACGGAATTGTATCATCCTTTCCATGATAATACTTATCAAAAATTTCCCTATAAAATAAGGATTCTTTATCATAAGGAGTATTTGATTTAAATGGAATACACCTTACATCAAATTCACCATCCGGTATCTGTTTATCAACATATTCCCTAATAATTTCAAACCAACTTCTCTTCAATGAACTTACCCCATCACTGAAAGCCTCCTTCCTTCGCCATAACAGATCATCTGGCAAATATCCATCAAAAGCTTTTCTCAAATAATATTTCTCCATCTTTTCATGACTAAACATTTTATATTTAGCTGGAAGGGACATAACAAAATTGACAAACTTCAAATCACCAAAAGGGACGCGTGCTTCCAAACCAGCACCACTAATACTCTTATCACTCCTCAAAACATCATAATACCTAATATTCTTTAACATAATAACATTCTCCCTCAACAAACTCTCTTCTGTATCAGCCGACATAAATCCCCTATATGATGCAAACATTTCATCAGATACATCTCCACAATAAATTACCTTATCGTCGCTATTCTCGCCAATATATAAACTAACTAAATAGTTCCCAACAGAGGCTCGAACTGATGTTGTATCCCAACTCTCGATTTGTTTAATAGTTTTCTCAATAGCAGATAAAAACTGCTCCTCAGTTACTACAATATTTGTATGATTAGTTCCCAAATAATCAGCAGCACGTTGCGCACACTCTAAATCAACAGAACCCTCCAAACCAATAGAATAAGTATTCATATTCTCAGCACCAACCTTTTTACAAACAATAGCTGTTACCAAAGTACTATCTAATCCACCAGAAAGCAAACAACCAATCTTCCTATCAGACATTAACCTTTTCTCAACAGCTTCTGTAAAAAGTGTTCTAATCCCAGTTAAAACTTCATCCTCTGTAATATCATGATTAATCTCATAATCAAAATGATAATACTCCACAAATTTACCTTCAGCACTTGAACAATCAGCACTGATCGTGCTTGAACAATCAGCACTGACCGTGATTGACCAATAATGACCAGAAGGAAACTGTCCTACATCATTAAACGCTACCAAACTCTTCATTTCACTAGCAACGGCGATTTGTCCATCTTCAAAACTATAATATAAAGATCTAATTCCAAGTGGGTCTCGAGCAATATAAACAGTCTCGCTTTCTTCATCATACAACATCATGGCAAAAACACCATCCAATCTTTTTAACATACCTTCAAAGCCAAGTTCCCTATACAAATGAATAATAATCTCACAATCACTATGTGAAGTATATACACTATCCCAATCAAACTCCTTAATTAAATCTTTATAGTTGTATATTTCTCCATTACAAATTAAATGACAACCTTTCAAATGAAAAGGTTGATCACTAGTATCATCCAATCCATTAACACACAATCTGTTAAATCCAAAGTAAAAATCTTTCACAACCTTAAAATGAGTATTATCTGGACCTCTATGTTTATTTTCTAATAAAAACTTCATTAATTGATCCCCACTATATTTATTACCTTTATAGCCAAAAATTCCACACATTTTATTATTTATTTCTTATGTGTCTTGTCTTTAGATTAAAAAAAGTGATTTTTTATTTAAAAGATTATTCTTTTTACACATAATAAATATGCATGTTTATTTCACACACGATTATAGAGGATCAGTTTACCAACTTCACATTGTTTCTGATAATGAACTTCCGGATCCAGAATGGAGAGGAAAAAATTTTGTCATAAGTGATAATTATATTTATCTTGGTGAATATGACACAAAAGGATTCAAGTATTTAATTACAACTGATCCTGATTTTATTAGTAATGTTGAATTTGAGGGATCTCCTGTTATTTTAACAAATGATGATCCACAAGAAGTAATAAAAAGAGTTTTTTTGAGTACGTCTAATGAATATTATGAAAAAGAATTGGAAAATGAGTATTCAGATGAACCACCAGAACTTGTTGATTACAATTTTGCAAAACCTAATGAAAAATTGAGTCAAGATATTTTGTATTATTCAAAACATGAAGCTTTCGATATTGAACCGTTTGTACATGTTGTTAACGCTGACTATAAATATCCAACAAGTCATCGTGAATGGGAACTTCCTCATCATTTAGATGAACATGTAAGTGTTGTTTATTACAAAAGTCTGAATTGATATAAAAATATGGTTATAATATATATTTAACATGAGTGAACAAGAAGTTAATTTGTCAACATCATTTGAATTCGACGAGGATAGTGTTATCACTATTACTGATGAATATATGGAAAAAGAGGATGAAGAGGATTATAAAAAATTGATGAAAGATTCTACTATTTTAAAAGAAACAATGGACGACGTTAATAAATTATTGGAAGATAGTGGTGTGGTTCTTGATAATGTTGAAGAAAAAGTAGAAGACACCCAAGAAACTGTAAAGGATGCCAATACTCAATTAGCAAAGGCTAATAAATATCAAAAGAGTATTGGAATTATAAAGGGAACGCTAGTTGGTACTGTTGTTGGTTTAATTTTTGGAGGTCCACTTGGAGGATTAATTGGATGGGAAATTGGAACAGGTATTACCATTGCGGCGTTGACAGGGTCAGTATGTGGTGGAGTAAGTGCTGGCGGTATAACATATGGTACAATGAAAGGTAATAAAGACAATGCTGAAAAAGAGTACAGAAAAATCAGAGATGGTGAGTAAATTATAAAATTTTCGAAATGGAAAAAGTAATATGACAACTGCTCAGAGAATGCCGAAAAAACGACCATTCAAGAGTGTTGAACGTGGCACTGTCAGAAAACAGTACTTGGCCCTCATCCTAAGAATGTCCTGGAGCATACAGTTAAAGCGTGCGTACGCTGGAGACTCATCGTTAGCTGCCTCAGATTCCATTCCAAGGTATCTCACGACACTTCCCTGTGATGCATCACCGAAACAAACCGCAGAGCAATTCTTGATCGATGGGATGTAAATGTGAGTTTGCACATCACGCCCCTCGCCAGGAATTGCACCTCTCAGAACAGAAACCTCAACCCAGTTTCCAGAGTCGGCATTCTTGATTCTATAAAGAATACAAAGAATGATGACGTCCTCATTTGGGTCAGAAAAAACATTGGCATGACCTTCAGCCATATTGAATATATGGCTAAAGCAAGTGTGTTAAAAACAGTGTCAATTTTATGGAAGCATTTACCTTCCACCCCTTCCTTCACATCCAACGTAGATAGATTAATTAGATTATTTTTTAATTCATTGGCGTTGAATATTTCAATTTTATTAACTAACTTGTAAATGGCATACATGGGTAATTGTACTTAACGATTGCTTGAAAAATGTTGTTTACTGAATCTTTATACATACTATCTCTGAGTTTGTAGTCACTATCAAAAACATCGTTTTCCTCATCATTTCTGCCATAATTTCTATAAGAAAGGTATAGACAATATGCGAATAATACTAAACCAATTGTTAAGAATTTTGTTATTCTATCTCTCATTCTGACTTCGATATTATTGATGTATTTATATTCAAATATGAAGAAAATAACATAAACAAATATCCAAATACCGAAACTCCCTGTAAATGTGTTTTTGAATGAGAATATACTATCTGCGAAATCGGAATCCTGAGTATTGAAGAAAGATTTCAAAATACTCTTTGAATAACTCTCATTGGATGTTGCAGAATTAACAGTCGGATTATCGGTCAAATCAAAACCACCACTAAACAAATTATAATAAAAGTAAACAAGTACACAAATAAAAATTATCAATGTTAAAATCATCAACCATATACCCTTAATGTGTGTATATAGCCATTTGATCAAGTTGAATAAATAAATAAAAATAGTTGGTGAAATAGCAATTAAAACATTAAGCAAAAACAATAAAACCATTTGAGCAAATTCACTGTAATAATTTGTTGAAGGTTTAAATGTTGTTTGTCCATAAGGTGTCACATCATTATCTGAATCTATTGTTTTGGCAATTATTGTTGTAAATGTAAAATTGACTGTTAATTTCAAAAGCATCAATATTGTTCCAGATGCTAACAAAATCATGTATAATTTTGGCGCCCATCTTAATGTAAGTTTATCTATATATTCGTTGTAAATAGATGATGGGGTTACTGGTTTTGTTTGTTGTTTTTTCTTGAAAATTGCATCAAAAAAATTACCGAAAAGTGCGTAATTGAGATTATCAACCATTCTCAAAACATATGCAAATCCATTGTCGGCTTTCTCTGAAATAACCTGATTTTTCTCTTTATCACTTTTATTTGGATTTGACAGGAGATCTATATAATATTTTGCTTTTTTGAAAACAATGTTTAATGTGTAAAATTTGTATACTGCATAACTTCCTGTAAAAAATAAAGCAAAGATTATAACTCCAAATATAATTCCAGTTAAAATAGAGTATTTATCATAACTATATATTGATGAATCAGAACTCATAACTAATATTAAGATAGATTTTTTTCTATCTTAATATTATAAATGCGTACCAAAGGAAAAAAAAATTCTTAAAAATGGAGCAATTGGTACTTATGTTTATTACCCAAAAGACAAAAAATGGAAATGGAGAATCATTGGAACAACTAAAAAACAAAAAGGTGGAGTTAAAGTTGGTAATGAAATTCATGTTAAAAATCCAAAAACAGGAAGACCAATTAAAGTCACAGTTAACAAAGTCAATAAAAATACAATAAATGTGACAAGAATAGGTAATGGTAATGGTGGTGGAGAAAAATTAAAAGTTCCAATTAATTCTATAGTGGGAAACCAAAGACATAATGAAGTACAAAATGGCTGCAATGAAAAATAAAATTCCAAGAGGATTCCACGGAATACCACCAATGAAACTTATTGGATATATGTTTGGTATAAACACAAGAAACAAATCAAGACGAGATCCAAATAAACTATATTTAGAAGTAGAAACTGCTGGTTCTAGCAAAGTTTTAATTCGATCTTTGGAACTTAATAAAAATGCAACTGTTAAAGATTTATATGAATCAATACATCAAAAATTACAAGATAAAAAAGCTTTTGATTTATTCAAAGGTTATTCAACAAATAAAATTAATAATGAGACAAAAACAAAAAAAGTTAAAGATATTTTAGGCAGCAATAGATTAGTAACTTTATTAGTTCGATCAAAACTAAAATTATATATAGGTAATCCTAATGATCCTTATTTTACAGAATTAAATGGAAATAGTTTTAGAATGGACACCAATTTTGGGAAAACAGATATTGAATATGGTAATAATGAAAATAATAATTCTAATAATAATTCTAATAATTATGGTGGTTATCAAAACGGTTCTTCTCTGAGTTTGAGTTTTATTGTACTTATAATAAATGGAAGTAATAATATATTATTAACAGGGGTTAGAGAAGAAATATGGTCAGGTGGTGGAGAATATTATGACGACTTGCTTTTTAGAGTCAATTGGATTAATAATGATTTTGCAGATAGATTGAAAGCTCATATGAACGAATTTAATGGAACGTTTGAATATGAAGATGATGTAGCTACAGAGAAATACACCTTAACTTTAGATGGACACAAATTTATTTTGGAAGATAGATCCGATACAGGTATACATTATTTTATCAATTTTATTGATCAACAATATCTATAAATTTCTTTACAACATTCCAATCTAATTCCAAACTATTATGTTTACCTTTTATGTGATGAATTCTCGACCTATCCTTTCCACATATCTCATGATTTAACACAACATTATCATAACCAACAATTTCATCTTTTTTAGAATGTAAGAAAAGCGTATATCCCTCATAATCCCGCAAATTATTACCAACATCTAAATCACCCTTTGTTATCCATTTTGCCATTGGAATTGGAATCAACTTACCAACAACAGTGGAAATAGAATTCATACCAGCAAATATAATCAACTTATCTAACCCTTTAGTTTTAGCCAATCTTGATGCAGCATAAGATCCAATTGATTCCCCAATTGGAATTATATTTTTAACTTTTAATTTATCCTTCAAATAATCATAACACAACTCCGCATCATCCGCAATTGATTCCAAAAATGTTGACCCTTCACTTTTTCCAAATCCTTTATAATCGAAAAACATGAATGGAATATCACATTTTATCATATCTTTCATAAAACAACACCTGTTACTTATATTTCCTGCATTTCCATGACAAAAAAGAAGTAATGGTGTGTCTTTTTCGTTTAGTGATTGTGGATTATATAACCAAGCATGTAGTTTTTTACCTCCACTTCCACTATATGTTGGCCAAACTTCTTTAATCCTATTATCTGGTTTTGGTAGGATGTGGTTTTTATAAGGTTGGAAATACAAATAGTTTTTGATGTATCTAATGCAATATCTTACACCAAAAACTATTACAACTAAAATAAGTAAAAGTAAACCAATTAATATCATATACCTTTATTAACGTTCTTATCCTAATAATACAACGAATATAATTATAATAATACAAATTAAATAAGCAATAGTTGTCAAGAATCCTCCAATAAATCCACATTTAATTGTATCAGAAATATCTTCCGGCGTTCCCAATTCGAATAAAGTATTCTGAAGGAAGTCAGCTAAGTAGAATATATTGCACATTGAATATCTAAAGAATGTTGCAATAGGGGCTTTAACATTATTATCCAATAATTTAAATGGGCCGAAAGCATTATGGAATTTAACCATATCTTCATTCACCTGTTTTACATTCAATCCGTAAATAAGTACCTTCATAATCTTATAAATACCTAACTCTTTCATAATATCTGCTGTTGCTTTCATATTGTACATTATTTGAAACTGATTTGCTAAACTTTGGAACATCTCATCACTACAACAGTTAGTATCTAAATTTACCAAAGTACAATTACCACCTCCTTGTGCTTTTTTCTGTTTCAAGAAATTTAAATTTTGAGTTTTTGTTACTTTTTGAACAGCACCAACCAATGATCCATTTGAATTTGTACTTTTACCACTTCCTAAACTTTGTGTGAGACTTGAAACATCAATTGGATTTCCACCACAACCAAGTTGGATAATATATCCTAAATACTCAGTTATCATGTTGACACCAAAATCAAGAGAATCAAAATATCCTTCCATTAAACCATCAAAAACTGGAATCAAAAGGAAAGGCGCAAATTTTGTTTCATAAGTAAATTCTTTTAACCAAGCATAAAATGGGTTTAACCATTTAAATATTAAACCGATGTTTAGTTTTTCAGTCAAACTTATAATACCACCCATATTTTTGAACAATAAGTTAGGTGCTTTCAAAGCACCATAAAATATAATGAAAATAATAGACATAACAATGGACATAATATTCAATGTACTTACTGAATCACAATAACTGGATGATAATGTAAAAAGTCCATCACCACCTTTTAAAACAGCAACCCATAGAAAAAAAGCTATAGTAAAAATTAAATTGACTGCATAGTACATGAAAAACAAACTGAAAAATAACATAAAACACTTTACGAAAAATCCAATAATACCTTTATGAGCAGCTATTCTCGGTAATCTAAATATATATCCCATAAAACAATTAATTATTTTGAAAATAAATAACTGAAAAATATGAATGATAAATGGAACGAATCCCGAAAATAACAGGCCTGGAATAATAATAAACACCAATATTACACAAAGTATTATCAACACAACCATATAAAAACTTGTACCACCTTTTATCTTCCTTGTTATATTAATAGTAGATCCATCATGAATATGAAACTTTTCTAAATATTTATTGTCATCCTCATAATTCAATATCTTACCCCCATATTCAATTGTATAATCTCGACATTTCACTCTATCCTTAATTAATTTTTTTAAGTGATAAAGTGATGAATATTTATGTATTTTAATAGCTTGTAAATTATTATTAAATTTACAATAAATTAACATCCTATTATTAGATTAGATAAAAAAAAATATACTATTTATTATATGAACAATAATAGCATCGATGATGATATTAAAACAATAAATTTAGAAAATGTTAATACTGATCCAAATAATAATGTAGATGAAGGTGAAGAAGAAGTTCAATCAAATATGGGAGTTGGAGAGAATAGTGAAAATTCATTAACGGTTGAAGAAAACAATTCCAATAATGATAATAACACCGTTGACAACACCAATAATGATAATGATACAGTTGATAATTCCAATGTTGGAACAGTAAACAATTCTGATGTTAAAGAAAAACCACAATTAAATAGAAACATTGGTGGTGATGTTTTTCCAGAACAATTGAGTTCTAGGGAATCAGATGTTTATAAGAATTATGAAAGATTGGTTGCTTTATTTTTCAGAAAGCCAAGATCAACAGATGATTTCAAAAGAGTAACAATGAATAATATGTATATTATGATTGAGAAAAGTAACAATAATAACAAAACTGTTATAGTTCCACCCATAATTGTCAATATTCAAAAACATTATGTTGAACAAGAAAATAGAAAAAATACAATTTATAACAAAATTAGTGTTTTGATCAGTAATATTGGAAACGAATCATCAAACAAAAAAGAATTTGATGAATTAAAAGAAGAACTTAAAAAAATAAATGTTGTTACAAGTGCTATCAAAGTTATTTTATCACAACAAAAAGAACATCTTGAACAGCTAAATAATGAAAAAACACAAGGACTTTTCAAACTTAGTAGTCTTTATTTCAAAAGAACAGAAACATACAAAAATATTAACAGAAATAAAGTAACGAATGATAAAGTTAATGAACTTTTAAAAGCTTATAATGATAATAATCGCCAACTTTTATCAGAACAAAATATGAAAAAAGAATCCGAAAAACACAACATGGATCTCACAAATGTCAAAAAGATATTAGAATGGATCCACTTTTCAAAAGAATATATCCAACTACAAGCAGAAGTTAATGCGTTAAAAAAAGAATTAGAAGAAAAAACAGAACTCTATGACAGTATCAACAACAATTTCATCTTGAAAATGCCAGAAGTTAAAGAAAACAAAGAAGTTGATATTAAAATTCCCGAAAAACAAAAACAAACAGATGGATCTGATGAAAATGAATTGAAACTTATCAAAATCAAATAATAATATTATATATATTATATAATTGTTGTCATGCCTAAAAAGAAAAAGAAAAAAAGATCATACAGAAAACTACAATTTGTACCACAGAGTAAAGTACCTAATATAAATATTCGTGGCAAAATAAATCGTATAGGTCAAAATCAAGATTCACTTTTGGTCAAAATTGAGGGAACTGATCACGAAAGTAAAATTTCAGAATTGATGAACAGATATGTTAATTTAAATAAGGATATTAAATATTACTCCAATATGTTGGATAAAAATGAAATATTAACACCAGAAAATAAAAATGAACTTCAACAAAAAATTTCTGATTTTAGAAATAAATCAAGAGAAATAGAATCACAATTGAATGGATTGCCATATAGAATAAAACAAAAATTTAAAAAAAAATTAAATACACAAATTAGAGAAAATCCATCAGATACAAATATTAATAATGCAAATCTTTTTTTTTGTAAATTAAAATTTGATGGTTACTCTCCAAGAAAATATTTATTTATCGGAGAAATACATCAAATACGTAATAATAGCAATTACCTTGGATATTTTAATTTAGTTAATATACCTGTACAAAAAGCACGCGATTCACATATATGTTTGGATATGTTTGTTGAAGATTTTATCAGAGAAAAAAAAATATTAGAGAATTATTATTATGAGGAAAAAATGAATGTTTTGTCTTTATCAAAATTAATGGGTAATTTGAAAATGATAGATAATGAATATTTAAGAATTCACAAATTTGATACAAGAGAACATTTCAAAAAAAATGATGTTTTTTTTGATAGATCATTTTTAATGGTATTTATTTCGTTTTGTGAAAATAAATATGAAAATATTCACACTATCATCAAGGAAATCTTAAATGGTGGGGATATAACAAAAGAAAAATTAATACAATTATTTTTTAAAAATGATGATAATTCTATTTCAAGTGAAAAAAAATATTTTTTTGTAAAATCATTATTGACTTTATTATATTTTGGTTATGACGGTGATGTAGATAACAGTAAATATTTAGATTTAATGAAAGAAAAACCAGAATATTTTGAGACGGTTGGTTCAAAAATAAATAATTTCATTTTAAATCCAAAATTTAGAGATAATTTATTACATATTACTGGATATTTTTTGTCGAATCTTTCAAAAAGAATAAACAAAGAATATTCAAAAATACCAGAACCAATCCGGTCAAAATATAGAATTACACCTCCAGAAATATATGATAGTTTGCGTACAAAACATTTATTTATGACCGATATTTATTTATTTTACCGCGTCTTAATGAATTATGGCAATTTACCATCAAAAAGATATAATGGTCCATGTGGACCAACTGCTGATAAATGTTTATTATTTGCTGGAGCAAGTCATATTGATAACATTATAAATTTATTTAACGATAAATTTCATGAAATTATAAATATTCCTGAACAATTTCTTCAAAAAAATCATATGACTTCTGTTAAAAATTTTAATTTATCAACTTACATTGAAATAGTTAATGATTTATTATTTGGTGTTTAATCAGATAATTATATAATTATATATTATAATGAAGATATTAGAATATATAAGCCCATTATGGCTAATTATTGCACTTGGTGTCGGTATCTTACTCAACTACATTTCTACTCCCCCGCCAAAAATTGTTATTAAATATCCAACACCTGATAATTCTCATAAAATTATATACAAAGATAGTGCTGAAACTTGTTACAAATATAAACCAAAAGAGGTCCAATGTCCAAAAGATACTGGAAAGATAGAGTTTACAAAGATCCAACATGTTGAAAATACAGAAAATGATAAAGAAAGTATCTTCACAAAGATTAAGAAGAATTTTTTCAGCAAATGATAAAAAATCTGTAATATAATATAGTATGATTGGTATTTTGAAATCACCATTAGGGAGAATTATTGTTTCTATTTTGTGGGGTTTAGGATTGGCATGTATTTTTAGAAAAGCTTGTAAAGGCCGCGATTGTATAGTTTATAAAGCGCCATCTCCAGATGTTATTAAAGAAAAGACTTATATGTTTAATGACAAATGTTATCAATACTCTGTTATGCCAACAAAATGTACAAAAGACGCGATTGATATTTAAGACACCCGTGCGTCTGTTGTGCCATAAAAACATATACAATAAAATTATATGGAAAATCAAAGCACACCCATAGAGAATTTAATGCATATGGATGACAATACCACAGAAAGTTCCAATTTATCAACTTCCGCACAAGTTTTACAGAAGTATAATGAATTGGAAAATGGCCCTATGCACCAAACAGAAGAGCGTGCACAGATTAATGCCGGTACAGAACAAAGACAGTTAGACCCAGCTATGGCCAACCAACATAGAATGATGGAATTAGAACGTGCACGTCAATATCAAATGCAATACCAACAACAACATCCTCCTCCGGTTCAACAAGAACCACCAAAGAAGGGATTCATGGATAATCTCAAGAATATGACAAATGGACTTAGCGGAAAGATGATTGGACCCCTTATTGTTGTTGTCCTTTTCGTACTCTTTAACTTAGGAGTTGTCGACAAAACATTAATGAAACTTATTCCAAAAGTAGCAAATGAATATGGTCATGTTAATTTGAAAGGTGTTATTTTGAAAGGTTTAATTGTTGGTATTTTATTCTTTGTTATAAGAATGTTTGTCTAGTTGTCTAGTTGTCTAGTTGTCTAGTCGTCTAGTTGTCTAGCCGTCACCCAAACATATACGGGTGGATTACCATTATCTAGAAATATAATAATTTCAATAGTCAATTTAATAAGGATAAAAAAAGAGATTAAAAATGAAATACCGTCTCGGTGTTTCCAATGGTAACTAAATATAAGAGTTAAACCCAAAAATAAAAGAATTATTTTTAAAATATCATAAAAGGTATTATTTGTCATACAAAACACATGACAAATATTATTCCAAATTTTTATAAAATCATTTTTTTTTTAATATCAACTTCTTTATCTCTTTATATACGTTTGTAGTCAAATTACTTTCACCAAACGCTAATAAGGCCCTCGATAACAAATTATTCTTCAATTCCACATATTTCTTATTCATTCGTTTCTTTTTATAATATTCAAGAAGAAAAATAGCATTCTTTACATTTGATAATTGTAACTTAGTTGTTAATAATTCATCATCTTTTTCTTTATGAGAAAATAACATAACGTTTACCCTTGTTTCTTTATCTTGGATATCTGCTTTACTTATTTTACTTTCACACAATTTTTCACTCATAGATAAACCAATAGCGACAGCTTGTAAACGATTTTTAACAATCTTTTCATTACTACTTTTTAACTCTCCCCTTTCATACTTCTTCATATATGAATCCATTATTTTCTCCTTACATTTAGCATATTTTGACCGTGTTGTTTGTTTTTTTGGCATTCAATCTAATAATCATATCAAGATATTTTTTCACTCTTCATATAATTTAACCAATCATCATATTGATTTATATGTTTTGGAACCCAAATCAATTTCCTAACCTCATCTTTTTTATGTAAGAAACAACCTAAACCACCAAGTTCATACCAAAGACAACCTAATGTTCCTTTTTTACATTTTCTTAAATCTTCACAAGAAATTAACTTTTCTAAAAGTTTCCAGCCTTTTTTATCATTCTTTTTTGGATATCTAACAGATACAGAAACTCTTTGTGCCTTTTTATTACATCTTGAACAATAACAACATTCTTTCCATTCATAACTAACATTCTTTCCAATTTTATCATAAATCTCTTTAATTTTTTTAACATATTTTTCACGATTTACCGACCATCCTCTTTTACATTCAAAACATACATATTTTGACCAATTATAATATTTCTTACAATTTCTACTATCCATATATTCACCATAATCTCTACAATAGTAACAATTTTTATTTTCACAATAACAACAACACCCATGTAAACAGTTACCACAATAACCATATTTATTAGGAATAGGCATATTATAATATTTATTAAAGATATTATAATATTATTTAAGTAAATTTAGTTAACTTTTATTAAAGTGCTTAATAAACCAAAGGTGTGAATTCATTACCAACATCATTCTCAGCGAAATAGTTAGCAGGTATTCCATCACCCTCATTCTCAATACCTTGTGGTAAATCTCCATAATCTCCTCCGGATTCAATAACATTAAGACCCTCTTTTGGTTGAACCAAATTGAATTGGTCAAGTGTTTCTTCCATATCAATACGTTCACTCTCAAGATACTGATCAGTAAACTCATCTAATTCAGCTGTAGTTGGATCTCTTCCGAGTTTATCTTTGAGAACTCCCATACCTTCACTCATTATACTATCACGGATTTCATTGTGTTTCTTCTCAATCTCTTCCTTACTGGTTAAAACGTCTTCTGCACCATCAATTTCGTCGACAAATGATGAACTTCCCTTCTTCAAGTAGTAGTACTCAATAGGCATTCCTCTCATTTCATCTTCAAGTTTAATAGCTTTGACACGTAATTCCTCTCTCTTCATGTTGTTCATCTTCTCTAACTCGACATCAGAAATATCGAACATTCTTTCTTTTCCGTGGAAATCATCCAACATGTTAATAATGAATTTACTGAAAATATGAACAGCTTCATTCTTAGAAACAGAAACACCGCTATTATTACCATCACCTTCAGCACTTTCTGTGATGTCACCAACTGAAATTTCGTCAAAAGCTTTTTGTAATTGTTGAACCAAAAGGAACAGAATAATATTGAAAGTAATATCCATATTATATTTACTATACTCCTTAACAGCTTTAAAAGTACAAGACCATTTATCCCTCTGTCCATACAAATTGGAAATAAAGTCTGGATAATGATCAATATGAATCTTATTAAAAACAGCCTTGAATTTAGCACCTTTAAAATCATTCAATTTCTCATTCTCCTTAAAAATCATCTCCTGAATTTCATCCATAATTTTATCACTATCTACAAAATCTAACTGATAATCCCTATTAAAAGTTTGTGTTCTAATCTTGAAAATATTCTTAAGGAAATAATCCAAATAAAGCTTCTTGAGTTGTTCAATTCTATATGCTTTAATATCCCTCTCATTCTGAATCTTCTCATAAACTGAAAGCTCAGATATTTCCTCATCACTCAAATTATATTTCTTAACCTTAGATCTCTTACCAATATTCATAAACATATCAACATATGTCTTCACGAAATCCTTATCATTCTCCTTCTTACAAATCAAACTCAACTTATTAATCAAATTATGTACCTTCTCATTCAAACTTGCATCAGATTCATTCTTCAATTCCTCCAATAACTTAGAATCCCTTTCATAAATTGTCTGGAACTTATCAGTCAAACTGAAATTCTTATCCGAAATACTCTCCAAAAGCTCAGCAAACTGCTCCCTCGAATGTGTCTGTTCCTCGATTTGCTCCAAAGATTTTCCACTCTTTAAATCAACGAAATTCTTCTTATCAAATCTATCACCAACAAAATTTCTTTGTTCACCCTTATATTGACCTTCATCAACGTAAGCAACAAACTTCTCTTTCATTATCTGATCACTATCTGTTACTGGTCCAGAAAAAACGAAATTATTATTAATAGCCAAATTCTTCTCCTCAGTTAAATACAATCTTGTAATAACACCAATCTTCACAAAATCTTGTAAATATTTGTACAAATATTTCGACTCCTCAAACATATCAAAAATATCTTCATTCTCTAAAACCTCACTAATGAAACCATAATAACCCTTAAACTCATCAACCGCTTCCGCACAACATGAATTCTCAGTTGCTTTGGTTACAACGTCAATAATTGGTGATTTCTGAATGACTGTTTGTAAATCTTTCTTAATATTCTGTGCCAAATTATACAATCTTCTCATAAGTGTATCCCTACCTTCAATTACTCCTTTGTATGTTCCAGCTTTTGATCTGATATCTTTCATGATGTCTTTATCTAATTTATCATAATCTTTGAATCTGTGTTCTTCACGAGCTTCGTTAATATCATTAATAATCTGTTCCTTCTTTTTCTCATATTTTGCTTTTAAAGTGTACAACTCATTAATATTCTTCATTTTTTTGAACTCATTAAGGTCTTTCATTAACATCTTTCTTAAAATAGTTTCTTTGTTATCATTACCTTTTAATGAAACTTCACCTCTCTTATAAATCTTATCCAACATACAAACAAAATAATCTATACCATTTTGACCATCAAAACCACTGAAAGTACAAACAGTGTTCTTACTTGTTCTAGCATATGGTGGGATAGATGTTTGGAGAGTAACTAAAAGTCTCGCCGCAATAGTACTATATTTCTGAACATTAATTCTTGAATTATATCTTTTTTTAAATGAATCATTTGAAATTCTAGCAATATCCTCTTTTGACTTTCCAGACATTCTCAATTTCTTTTTCTCTTTTAATTTAAACTCATTAAATGTAGGTTTCTTTGCCAAAATCTTAGTACAGTCAATAAGAATGTCAATAACATCTTTCTTCAAAGGCGTAATACCAGATTTAGCAGCTAAATCAACAAGAATATCGCAAATTTCATTCGTGACTGGAAGTGTTTTGTAATCAAGTCCCCTCTTGATAAGAAGATCTCTGAATTTAGTACTTCCACACAAATTACTCTGGAACTCTTCCTCAGCAGTTACCGTTTTGGCACCAACTTCCTGTAAAACAAGCTCAGTTGTCTCTTCATTCCAAATCTCGCGAGATCTCTTAATCGCACCGAATTCATTGAAACCCTCAGTGTCATCATAACCGCGAATGCCTAAAAGCTCGCCACAATTTTTACATCTCTCATTTTGCATCTCACTTTTACCATTATCACTAAATAATTCCAACATCTTTACCCAGATATCCCTCTTCTCCTCTTCATCATTTGATCTAGAATTCAACATCAAATAGTAGTGATGACCACAAGTCATCCATGCTCCATATTTAATAGAATAAAGATCTAAACCAACTAACAAACCATCAATAGTAATCAACTTATTGAAAATATAATTTCTCTCATTTGCATTATCAATGGCTCTGATTTTGTAAACAATCTTGTTGATCTTCTCTTGGTTTTTATTAATTTCTCCCAAATTTTCCTCAAGATCAACCCCACTTTCAATTCCAACTTTATCATCATTATCATTTAAAAGTAAAGCCTCATTAACTTTATTATTGGTTTCTTCTTCAACATTTGTAAAGTAAAGTCGCAAACCTTCCATAGATTTATCTAACTCTTTTGCCAAATCTGGATTGTTAAGATATTCTGAAAGTTCTTTGTAATCAGCGACGCGTTTCTCCAATTCATTTTGTCTGAGTTTATATTTCATGTACATTTTGGAGTGGCAACCAATTGCTTTTTTGAAAACACAATTTAATTGAGAATAGTCGACTTGAGTCAAGTCCAAGTTTTTGAATTCACAAATGTATTTGATTAATTTATATTTTGGGATATCTTCATTTTCAATCCATTTTTCACCATCCCATTCATAAAGGGAATATTTTTTTTCCATTTGTTTGTAAACAAGTGCTTTTCTCCCTTTCTCATGATTTGTTCCAGTTTTCTCTAAAGCATTTGACCAATCATTACCAACATATAATTTATCTTTGAATGGATCTTGTGTCCAATTAAATGGTTGTCTTGTTGTATTAAGCATCTTTTTATTAGAACAATCTTTTTCATTATCCAAGAACTTTTTCATCTTCTCCTCATCTGCGAAATCTTTATTAACCTGCTCCAATTCTTTCTCAAAAAGTTCTTTCTGTTTTTTAACTTGATCTTTCAAACCTTGAACTTCAGCCAACATTTTTTTCGCAATAATCTTAAAATAATACTCACCATTATCCCTCTGACTTAAAATCCATCTAACTCTATCAACAACACTATCACCTTCTGTTCCCATAAGTTCAAATTTACCATAAGAATCAATGATTTCTTTACTTCCGAGAAAATCATCCGAAAATAAGAAGGAACTGTTAGCAAATAAGTGTTTATCTTGATTTTCTCCACTACTTTTGTTCCATGTGATGGAATTGTATTGGGATTGGATTTGCATTGGTTTTGTTTCCAGTATTTTGTTTAATAATTTGACTTGTTTGATATTGAGATCATCGTAATCAAGAGAATATTTTTTGAGGATCATATTCATATCTTCGATTGTTCTACATTGTTTAAGGTAAGGGTGTTCTAATACAAGGATGTCATTGACTGATGGAATGATTGTGTTGAGAATATTTTTGTAGAGTTCTGTGTCTTTTGCTTCGATTTTGATTTCATCGAATAAGTAAAGTTTTGGATACTCTAATTTTTGGTTTTTAACTTTCTCATCAACATCTCCAGATTTAACAACATTAACCTCATTTTCACCCTTTCTTGTTAATTTATAGCTTTCAAATTCGAGTTTCAAATTGGAATACAAAAATCCAGCATCACCTTCTGTACCTCCAGATGTGTCAACATCAATGGAAAAAACATCATCACTGATAACTTTGACTTTTCTCTGATAAGTTCCATTAACAGACGGGAAAGAGTTACTTCCAGAAATGAAAATTCTCTGATCATCTGTAAGTCCATGATTCTTAACTGTTATCTCAACGGGATTCGAAGTGGTAATCTTTTCGATCTTCCCAAGAAGCCCAAATTTATCATTGACTGATTTCTGACCATTGTTTAAACCAAGTTCATCATAAGGAGTTGTGTGTCCAAATGGAAGAACAAAGAAACCAATTATATCGAGTTTTTCACCAGCAATGAACTGTTTTGTTTCAATTTTGACAACTTCACATGTTTCTGGATCAACAATATCATTATTAATTGTTACTTCACCTAACGCTTTGCGATCACACCAATAGATGTCATTGATATTGTTGTAACGCAAAACTGAAGTTGTATGAATCATATTTTTAGTGACTCCTCCTTTATTGTCTTTATCTGGAACATATGCAGAGAGTAATTCAAAAAGTGAATTTAGATATTCTTTGTTGTTAATAATGTCTTTGGAATACTTATTTTTGAGTTCTTTCCATTCTTTCAATTGATTTACTTGATTCATTTTGATAAAACCCTCAGTGAGAGGTGTATCAGTGAGAGTAAGCTCATCATTGATATCTGAGAATTCCTCTTTTCCAATTTTAGCGAAAATGACTTTTGTATCTGCGACAACTGGGATAACCCATTTCTGAGAATAGTTGTTTTCTAAATAGTCATTTACAACTGGATATTTAATTCCTTTTTTTAAAAGTTCAAGAGTTTTAATTGCTTTTGATTTGGTGGCAAGAATCTTTTGTATGTTTTCTGCAATCTCAATATCAACTCTTCTATCTGATCTTCTGTCTAAAGGAATATCCTGAATTAACATATCATACAGAACTCTCTCATATATCTTATCCTCATAAAGTCTCTCCTCTTCTGGAACTACTTGCATCTCTTTCTTTGAGATTTCATCATCCTCAAAAAGATCGAAATCAGATTCATCAGACATATTGAAAATTTCACTATCTAAATCCGAATCCTCCAACTCCAATTCAGACTCAGAATTCTCATTCCCATCATCATTATTTTTTTTAGTTATAACCATTTCAATATTGTCATCCATTCCACTTTCATTCTCTGGAACATCTATAACCTCCTCCTCATTTTCATTCTCTGGAACATCTATAACCTCCTCCTCATTTTCATTCTCTGGAACATCTATAACCTCCACCTCATTTTCATTCTCTGGAACATCTATAACCTCTTCCTCATTTTCATTTGTGTTATTGCTATTTATGTCTATAATCGGTTCATTTATGATATTGTTTTCTGAATTCATATTATTATTTTCGTCACTATTTGACATCTCTTAATATAATAATATAAATATATTTTTTTATAAAATAGCCAAACATTCGTTCATAAAAAAAACAAAAAAAGTGAAAAGATTTAGCTTAAAAAAAAAATAACATCACCAAGAGATAATGGAGTATCTTAATTTTTTAAATTCGCATAATGTGTCGGCATTTGAGGATGTCAGAGATCTTTTGAATAATCACGATATTAAAGTAAAGGATGAGGGAAATCTCTATTTAGTTTATTACAAAAGAGAAGGAAATAATGTTAATTCATTACAATATGAATGTAATGGAATGATTTTGGAAAAAGACACTAATAGGATTGTTTGTAATAGTTATAACAAGTTTTGTAAGTATAATGATGATGTGCTTCCGAAATTCAAGAGTAATTTTGATGATATTGTTGTTGAACATTGTGTTGAGGGAACACTTTTGAGAGTGTATTATTATGGTGGATCTTTCAGAGTTGCGACTAAGAAGTGTATTAGTGCTGGGAATTCTAAATGGAAAAGTGAAAAAAATTATGAGGAGATGTTTAGAGAGGCCGTTCAAAATACTCATTTCAGTCAGTTTCAATTTGAAAAGAATAAAACTTATTTCTTTTTGCTGAAGCATCCAGAAAATGTAACTGTTTTTAATTATCAGTTTCCTGATTTAGTTCATTTGGAGACTTTTAGAATTGAGGGTAATGTTGTTTATAGGGAGGATATTGAGAGAGTGACATTGTTTGATGAGGTGAGTACTTATGAGGAGTTAGTTCACTATATGAATAGACAGAATGAAGAGTCAATGGAATATCAGGGTGTTGTTCTTTATAATAGGAATGATCCGATGTTGAAGCAACGAATTTATTTCAAGTTTTATAATCAGATGAGGGAACTTTATGGAAATGAGAGTTCAAGATTCATTCGGTTTTTGGAATTGAGGACAAAGCCAGAATTTATGAAACTTTATGTGAAGTATTATCCACATCACAAGAAGATGTTTATTGATTATGAAAAAAGTTTCATTAAATTTGGAACAGATCTGAATGATATGTATGTAAGAATTCGTGTACAAAAGAAAGAGGGTTGTGTTCAAAAGAATTTCAGGAAGTTACTGTATGATCTGCACGGAATCTATTTGAAAACTCGTGTTCCAGTTTCGGTAACAACTATCATTAATCATTTGATGACTTTGGATAAAAGATTAATTAAATTCTTGTATGAGGATTATAAAACAAATGGTTTGTACGAAATCGAAGATTTGTAAGGTACGAAATCGAAGATTTGTAATCATTTATTAATATTACAACCAATATTGACTTGGGCTCCATGTGAGTTGTGAAGAAAATTGCTAGTCATGATGTTATGAGGTGTATTCATAACACTATGTTTTTTGAGATAGTGTTCCTTTTGTAATTTAAGGAATGTTTCTCTATCGTAATCTTTGTATGCTACCATTTCACCGATAACTTTGTCAAAATGTTGTGTTTTCCATGCGTGGCAAGCTTTACACAAAGATTGAAGATTGTCGTAATTATTTGTTCCTCCATATTGAAGAGGTCTAAGATGATCAGCATCAGGTTGAATTGACATAGTTGTAAAACTACGTCCACACAAATTGCAACAAAAGTTTTGTCTAGCTTGAATTCGCCATTTGTCCGTATTTGTCAAAGTATTTTGATAAATTGGGTAAGAACGTCGTTTTCGTTTTCTGTTTTTAGGTTTTTTACTTTGCTTATCTTCTTGGCTTTGTCTACTTTCTGGAAAATTTAATCTATTATTTCGGGTTGGATTCAACCCCGTTGTCATTGAATCGTATGCTCGTGCAGCTTCCTCCTCGCTATTAAAAAGTTGCGATGTAAGTGTACAACGATTATTACCAAAACTGGTAATAATCTTTGCAAGATACATAACCTTTCCTCGAGAATTAACAGCATAAACACCAATGAATTTAGATCGCTTTCGTTTTTTCCGAATTGTAAATGAAACCATTTATATTTATCCAAAAAAAATAAAACAAGTTTAATAAATAAAAATCAATTTTTTATAAAAATAACCAAAATTATTTTTTTAGAACTCAAGCACAAACAAAGCTTTCTTGAGGTTGAACAAGTCGATAGACTGTTCATCCCGAAGATCCATACCGTCGAGTGTGATTTTCTGCCGATCAGTTTTGACATCAAACAACTCTTCGATTTGAGCCTTCAACTCACCAAACGTTGTAGTTGGCGAGCAATCAAACTTGATTATGCTGTCAGAGTTGAGGTTGTAAATCCTGATCCTAACCGTGCTCAGTTCTGGTGAACAGACCATATGGATAGCCTCAAGTTTTCCAACGTCCAACTCTTTTATCTCCACGGAATTCGGCATTTCGACTCCCATGACGATAATTCGTTGACGACACACCGATACACCTGTTTTCGCGTAAATACGCTCTTTCAGATCCAAAACGGTGCCGAGCAAGGGACACTCAACGTAAAGTGATTGACCCTTACCATCAATGATGGTTTGGATTTCCAAAAAAACAAGAGTCATTTTTTATAAAAACGAGTAGTTCATCATTAGCTAACACAAGTAGTTCATGATTTCATCATTAGCTAACACAAGTAGTTCAACGCCAAGGAAGAATGTAGTTGAAAAATGGATAATTGGTGATTTTTACATCATCAAGCAACACATTATCTTTGAGTTTTTTTCCTTTAAGAATGATTTTGACTTCATCCATACATCCGAACTTTTTAGCAATCATGTTCTTCAAATCAAGAACCGTTGTTTTGTTCAAATTGATTTTAACATCTGTTGATTCAGAATGAGAGTTCATTTTACGACCAATAATGTGGCACATTCTGGGTTTACGCTTGTCTCCTTTGTAAACCATATGAATAGTTGAACCAGCTTCAATACCTATCTCTTTCAAAAGTTGTTCATCTGATGCCACACGCTTGTTGACAACAATAAATTGCTTGCCATGCGAGAAACCTGTTTGGTTTTCAATAAGTTTCTTCAAAGTTGAAATTGTATCATGTCCGAAACATGTGAATAGGATTGTTGTAATAGTCTCATCACCATGAACGCAACGAACATTGACACGAAAAACATTGGAGTCTTTAGATTCCATACTTAATTATTTATAAAAAATTGGTTAATTTTTTTTTGTCATTTTTTCTTCCAATTATTTCAGCTCGAAAATGTAATGAAAACAAGCATGTTTCAAAATTTCAACTTCCTTTAGCAAAACATTGTTCAACGACTTACCAGCCAGGATAATACAGACATTATCCTTTGGCTTATCATAAACATTACCAATGTACTCCTTCAAGTCATCATCGGTTGATGTGTCGTAATCAACTGGAACACCAAGGTTTCTGCCATCAAGACCCTTGCCGTAAACAATGCTGTTCTTTTCAACCGCAGGTTCAGCATGAGTAGAAATCGAATAAATGATCTCATCAGCTTCAACAATTGGAATAGTACTATCAGCCATTGGACATCCCCTGACGATAATTTGTTGATCACTAGAATCAATCCCCGTTAGTGCGTGAATACGCTCCTTCAGATGCCTGACTGTACTTCCCTTTTTGTACAAAAACATGATGTTCTTGACGTTCTTGGATGTAACGCAACAGACTTTTACAAAAAAATTACGGATTTGTTTTCCTTCCATATTTAACATAATATCTTAAATAATTATATTTTTTTTTTGTTCAATTTTTTTGTGAATAAAAAAAATTGCTTAGACTTTGTTTAGACTTTGTTTATAAGACAATTTTTCCCTTCTAATTAGAAGGGAAAACGCTTGAACTTTGTAAAATATTATAAAGGGTAAAATTAATTACCCAAGAGAAAAATCAATTTCTCAATTCAGCGAAAAACGAAGTTGAAATAATTGTGCTTCACGAGTTCAATATCTCGAAGCAACACATTGTCCTGAAGAGCACGGCACAGAAGATAATGCGAACATCATCAATTACACGGTCGTACTCATTCGCAATTCCCACCCTCAAATTATACGCGGTCGCAATGTCGTAGTTAATCTCAACACTAACAGTCCTGCCGTCCAAACTCTTGCCAAAAACCTGAACCATATGAGGCTCAGGCTCAGGTATGTGTTCGACATGAAAACAGTCGAATCGTTACCGATCCCGAGGTCTCGTAGAGTTTCCTCGTCTGAAAGAAGGTGTCCACCGAAAACTACCCGTTGGTCGGCTGGCAAAACCCCCGTCTCTGCGTGAATACGCTGTCGGAGATCTTGAACCGTGCTATCCATTGGGACAGTAACTTGAACAGTTACCACTTCGCTGGGCCGAACGTGACGAATCGTCACAAAAAACATGGTCTTTGGAAGCACCATATTAAATATGTGAACTGTTAATAGCTTACTTTTTCCGCATCAATTTTTTATATCTACACCCTCTGGTTTTGCTTCGCCAGACAAATCAATAACATATGTATTCTCATCAACGGGTAATTCGACTTCTTTTCTATGAGTTTTTACCTGATCACCAACATGTTCATTCCATGTTATTGACAGTTTCTTCTTAATCTTTATATTTTTCGGTGTGTCATAAATACATTTCAAAATAATCAATAATATACAAGAAATCAATAATAATACACCTGTTACAACGACTGGAACTTGATTAATTATAATACCGTATACAATATCAATACATTCTGCAATAATTGATAAAACAATAAATTTATAAGACAAATCATCACTTGATTTATATTTTGCAACTTTTACAATTTGTGGAATGTACATAGCAACCAACAAAATACTCAAGGAATACCCCAAAACGGATTCCAATATAAAAACATCATCATCCGTCAAGGATGTGCTATTCACATCAAACATTATAATAGATGAACCTTGACCCATTATTTACTTAAGTAGAGTAATTTTTAAACTAAAAGTCGATATCCCCTGTGAATATAAGTTCCCTCAAAATTTTCCTCCATTTCTGGATACAAATTTTCATTATCGTTTTCAATCTGTTCCAAAACTGTCAAAAATGCAATTTTTATTTGTCTTTCTCTAGGAAAACAACACAAGTCTTTCATCCAATCGTTGTGAGGAACTCCGAATTCCCTTGCGAAATATGATCCGAATGTTTTTGTGAATCCCAACCCTGTTTTTGCCTTTTTCTCAGAAAGTTCATCATATGCAGATTTTCCTTCAATTACAACAACGGCTGTTTTTGAAATTTGGTCTCGATTACTGTAATATTTTTTCGTTTTAGTGTCATGAATAACAACCATACAAATATCCTTATACGTACATCCACCTAAAAATACACCATTTTCAATAGAAATAACATATCGATGACTTTTTATATTAGCCATCCTTTTTACCGCACAAGTGAACGTATTATCAAGTCCAAATGGTTGTGGAGTTTCTGTATCGTTTCCTACTGTAGTATCTAATGGATAATGTAAAAATAATTCAAAAGGATTATTTTTAACTAAAGCGTTGTACTTCAATTTACTCTTACTGGTCAAAACAAAAGTTGGTTTTTCCATGGTATGTATCGAATAAATAAATAAACCTTCAAATTAATTTTCATTTTTTTTTATCACTCCAAAAAAAAAATGATTTTAAAAATATTTAAAGATATAATACCATATATACACAACATGCAGATTTTTGTTAAGACACTTACAGGAAAGACTATTACTTTGGATGTAGAACCATCCGATTCTATTGAGAATGTTAAGACTAAAATTCAAGACAAGGAAGGAATTCCACCTGATCAACAAAGATTGATCTTTGCTGGTAAGCAACTTGAGGATGGAAGGACGCTGGAAGACTATAATGTGCAA
>JGI10211J34971_10000363_pt1 | contig 36329 bp, 41 predicted proteins | sample Etolagsediment_FD_34971 | JGI IMG/M metagenome (IMG submission 34971)
CCTTCCCGTAAGCGTCTGAACCGCAGTGGACGCATGCCCCATCCTCATCAATTTTCACATTAATCCCGTCATGTGGGCAGAATGTTTCAATTTTCATTTTATTTCTCCTTAGGTGGTTCGGGTGCGTCTTCCGATGCTTACCCTTCTTCGTAGAATCATTAATGATATCTTTAGTTCCCATTTCTATCATTTCAGATAATGTTTCAAACAAATATGGATCAATTCCTTGTGCAACCAACATATCTATTACTGAATAAATGTGATTTGATGCCATACCCAATAAAGCCTCGGGTGGTGTACAATCCATTATTTCTGATGCAACATAAAAGTTATGAAATCTGTTAGATCCAGTGACATATTCTTCTTCTTCTTTCTTATTAAGAACCTTTTGAATCCGCTTACATCTCCTATCTACTATTTTATTGAATTCTATTCCTGTCATATTTTAATACTCCATTTTAATGTATCTATTTTATTTACCTCTAGCTTTTTTTAAAGCTCTTTCAAAACATTTATACATAATTTCTTGCCAATATCTAATCTGCTCATCGGAATCTTTAATCTTATAATATCTACTTTTCTCACAATCCGATATATCAGAATATGAATCACCAACTCTTACATAACCTCTACCAGATGCAAATACGTTAACAATTTTATGCTTAATTTTAACCATCTTAGGTATTTCCATGACCTACTCCAAAAAATTATATTGATGGGTTAAATCATGCGTTATAAAACTATAATTTTAGAATCTACACAAATAATAATAAATTAATATAGCATCATAAGAATTTTAATCGAGATATCCATCATCGTCATCAAATTCAATTTTTATATTATTGATACTCTTAGAATTTTGTTCAAACATACCCATAATAGATTCCACCAGATCATTTCTTATATTCAATCCAGTTATCTTCTTGCCATAATTTCTGTTAATAAAATTGTCTACCATCAAAGATACTAAATCTTCATTAATTTCCATATAAAAATCCCCCATAAATAAAACTAAACAATATTACTATTTTTTTTATCACGCATTATAATTTTAAGTATTTGAACCCAAATATCTATTGGAAATTTATAAAAATTTCCAGTTATTTTATATTCATATCCAAAACCAATATCTTTCCTCAACAATGGTGAAGAACGATAACCGCCAAGATTTTTATACATAATACATATACAAGTTTTTATAGTAGATTTCGAATATATATCCGAATTCCCATAAATAAATGATGGGGTAATCCACTTTTTATGTTTTTCAAGAATCTCTAATATGTAATGATAAGAATTGTAAGAATTAGAAATTTTATAAGACTTATATAGGTATGATTCAAAATCAATATCTTCTTTTGAATATTTTATAGTTTTAGAACTACGACCATTATGATGATAAATACACTTTGCAGATTTCCTGCCCCTATACTTATTTATATCATTAACTATTTTATTAAACTCACTGTATATTTCTAATTTATCACTATTTCTTATATATATCGGTAAAGGCACTCCGTTTATGATAATATCACCTAATCCCATTTAACTTCTCCGAAACTGTAGAATACAACAAAACACCATATTGTTCATAATTTTATTTGGTATAGCAAAAATAAAATTATAACCAATACTTGAACAATGTTTAACAAAAACCTGATTCACATATGTAATCAGCTAATAATCCAGAAAAAACATTATTAAACTTCTTATGATTTTCACACATTTCATACACTACTATCTCATCACTAAATTCATCCAAATCGCTATTGTTATTTACAGGTGTTATAATGACAATCTTATCACCAACAACTTTACTGTAATAATCACAATCTACGCCAAATGATTTCATTTTGAAGCCGAAATCGGAAAGAATCAATTTGACACTTTTTCCAAATACAAGAGCCTTAACTTCACCCATTGATCTTATTCTTTTAAGAATTTTATTGATCATTTGAGGGTGAATTCCATTCATTTTTGCAAATGTAAAAAACGGAGGATATGCGTGTTGACGATATACAGGATTTTCTTCCTGCATTTTCTCCCATTTTTCTGACATTTCTTTATCGATATTAAGATAATTAAAAAATAATTTTTTATATCTTGGTATGAGCTTATCGCTTTTATTGATTATATCCATTAATTTTTCGACCAGATTTTTTGAAGAAACACTTTTCAACATATCAGCAGAATTTTCTGAAATTGTCACTTCAACTGAAACAAAATTAGATGTATCTGGTCTTATTTTTGACCAATTAATAATCCCTCTAGCCTTATTATTAAATACTGAACTTATTACTTTTTTAAATTGATCATCCGGAAGATGTTTAAATTTTGGGAAAGACTCGAAAAGATTTAACTTAAACTCCTGAATCAAATCATCATCATCGTAAAGTCGATTATGGACCTTGTTTTTCCAATACATAAAACTTCTTTTCATAATGGATTCTGCCAATTTCATTTTTTGTAAATCTTCACCCATTATATAACCCCCCAGATAATTATTTATTCTTAAAATGTATTGTATATAACATCAATCAAAATCTAAATATTAAGCTCAATGACTATCCTGCCATTCCATATAATTTTTCCTTGCTGTTTCAAAGCAATCCATCACTCTTTTGTCAGCGTTTTCAAGGTTAATCCCCAACACATTCAGGGCAGGTTCTGGATCATAGGTAATGATGAACTCGTGATTTGCCAGTTCATACTCAATAGCGTCCACCAGGAAATCATCGTCCTCAAAGCCTTTGTCCATCTCCTTGACGTGTCTGAGCATCATATTCCCAAGCGCTTTCGTATCGGTTTTTCGGATGAAACCACCACCTGGAATAGAGCAAATGTCCTCTTGCATTGTTCCCAGTTTTTCCAGACCTTCCTGAAACTGTTCTTTCGAAAACGCAAAAGCCATTGGGAAATTGTTTATTTCATTCATGTGTTTCTGTTTCATTTCAACATATCTCATTAGTTGTTCTCCTTTCAAACTGATTTTATATGGTACTCGATCAATCCATTTACAAAATCGAGCACCATAAATAGCTTATACAAAAAGATTTCTGGCCCTATTAATCATCCTCTCTTTCAAAACCCCATTATTAACTTTATGGGTAATATATTGCATGATAAGATTAAAAAAGATCCAATAATTAGAAATACCATTGGTAATATCTTCCATCGTGTGATTTGTAGAAACTTCTTTTTCAAAATATAATTCTTCTTTTTGGGTCTTATTAAAACCAATTTTATCAATAAGCTTAATGTCGCCTTCAATGACCTTCCTATCTAACCATTTATCCCAAAGATTAATTTGATCAGCCATCTTATCCATGTTCGAATCAAGAATATTTGCAACAGCCTGAATATCATAATTCTGATGATGTTCTTTCCTATAAGCAACAAACTTCTCTCCAATTACGAGACCATTAGAACAAACAAGACGAAAAGCACCAAAAAGAACCTTATAAGCAAATTTTTTATTATATGAATTGAAAACAGTAATAGTTGGATGAATGATTTCCCCACCGCCGATCTTAAAATCAACATCTTTGAATGTATATGTAGCCTTAATTGCAGCATCTGGATTGTCGGAATCTGGGTAGAATACTACATCCTTAGAATATGCACCAAATTCTACTTTATTATTTATTACTTCCTCGATATTGTTAAGTGCATCTTGATGAGTTATCAAATCATAATCATCGGTAACTACGGAAAAAACACTATCATTTTCAGGGTTAACAAGAGCTTTAAGATTATTGATGACTTGGTATTTTCCATGATAAATCTTTTTTTCAACTACTTCAGAAAATTTTGATTCCATTTTTACATCTCCTTTTTGGGTTTATATTTACAAAATAATTATGCAAAACCCATGCCAAATAATTATGAAACCGAAGAATACCGTTAGAAAAGAATCTTTTTGTGAAAAATACATAATAATTATGTTATTGGAAACACATTATTGTGGTTAATCTACCACATTATTTTTATTATTTAAAAGCTCAACAGCACTTTTATAAATACTATCTGAATTATATCCAAAAAGATCATCAAGATTTTTACGCCCAAAATTAACAACATCTTCGATAGATTTGACCCCAATTTTCCAAAGTTTTTTAGCTCTAACTGAACCGATACCATTGATTTTTACGAGTCCAACCATATCACTGGAAACACCATAATTTATTCTATATGGCAATGATCTAAAGAAATCATCCATTTTCCAATTAGCATACATTGAATCTACCATTGAAAGAGCCTGTACTTGTCTTCTTATATCAAATGAAATGCCACGAATTATATTGGAAAAATAATCGGAATTACCACCTGAAATTTTATCACTTATTGCTGCAGCACTTAAAGATGCATCACTGATCCTCCTTATTCCTTTTGATCTTAAGTTATACATATAATCTGAAACAATATTCTGAAGACTTTTTGGTATATAACCCATATCATTACTTGGAATATCACCGATACACCACCCTATTACATCATCATCAAATTCAATTTTTCTTTTTAGTACAGTAGAGAAATTCTTATACCAATAATAAATATCATATGGAGAAAAATACATCATTGCAGATACTTTACCAAGACCAGTAACTCTCAGGATGTCAGATTTAACAATCATATTCATCTCAATCAATACATCGATCAACATTTCTGCATGTTCACTATCAAACTTGCTATTTTGCAAATATGATAAAGATCTACTGTACCATTCTAACATTGAATCAGTAGATTTAATATTCTTATTCATAATTTCTGAAATTACATGAAAAGCTAAAACGGGCTGATCATTCATAACACTGATAACGGGTCTCGGATTTTTAAATATATGCTCCCATCTTTTACTATCACCATTCGGAATGATCATATATACATGTCCTTCATCATCTATTCCATATCTACCGGCTCTACCGGCCATCTGAATTATATCGAGTTCATCTACCTCATTTATACCCCTGTGAATTCCTACTATTACAACATTTCTTGCCGGTAAATTCCTACCCCAAGCAAGAGTAGACGTAGAAACCAAAACTCTTATTCCCCCGGAACGATCATTGAATTTATTTTCTATATCTATTCTATCTTCAATTTTCAAGTCAGCATTATGAAAATAGGTTTCAATATCATTATTCTTTAGAATTTTTGTTATCGAATTCCCTGTGTTTTTATCATGTACAAATACAAGAAATTTCTCATCCGGCTTAGACATAACAATATTGGCAGCAAAATTAATCTTGTTATTCTGATTGGCCCAATAATCAGGAAATCCGTTTATACCGCACACTATATCATACTCTTTATAATGGATTTGAAGCTCAACTGGCCTCCAATCACAATAAATGACTTCAGTCTTTTTACCATTCAATATAGTGAGCCAATTACCTAATTCTCCAACATTTGGCATAGTGGCTGAAAGGAATAAAACACGTGAATCTTTATTTAGTTCAGTAAATCTCATTACACCGGATTCTACAGCGTGTCCCCGATTGGTAGTAAGAATATGTGATTCATCTATTATTAATAAACCAACTTTAGACATCCAAAAATTCTTTTCATGTTTAAATTTTCTGGTTCTCGAATCAAGCATTTCCGATGTAAGAACCACTATATCAGCCTTTGATAATTCTTCCTTCTTTTTGTCACTTAGAACATAATCTCCAGTCATAATGACAATATTTTTATCAGAATATTTTATAATCCAATCTTCCTTCTTTTCCTCAGTTAATGCTTTTAAGGGTGAAGCATATATAACCTTCATACCTCTTTCAAGTGTATCATCAATCAAAAATTCTGCACATATAGTCTTACCAGAAGATGTATTTGCACCTATTATTATGTTGGAATCATCTTTTTGAAATGGTAGAACAGAAGACTGAACCGGATTAAAAACATCGAATGGGTATTTTCTGTATCCATATGAATCAGTTCTTATTAAATCGACACTTTCTGGATTTATTGACTCAATGATATTATTGGAAATTTCACATTTTACCACATTTTGAACTTCTCTGTCAATTTCTAAATCTTCAACAATCACAGCAGAATCAATATACCTATCAATAAATCCGGGATCTTTAGAAATAACCTGCTGTTCCATAGTGCTTCTACCATTTGGGGAAATGGTTCCAAGCACATAACTCAGTTGTTTATCGCTCAATCTTCCATATTTCTTTAAACCGCTATATAAAGAGGAAACAAAATTATTATTCATAAAAATCGGACTTAACAATATCTTCTCTACATATTCAAAATCAACAATATTCACGGCGCTGCAATTTTCAATAAAAATTTTTATCTGTTCAGACATTCTATCGTAAACTGTAGTTTTTCCATTAACCCTTAATATTTTTTTACCCTTACCGACAGGACGGTCATTTAATTTATCCCAAAATACTATTCTTATGGCATCTTTACCCTTATCCCTACTTAAACCGGTAGAAACATCTATTGTACTATATATTCTTACAGCAAGATTATCTTTTGTAGTATTAATTTCATATATATATTCTCTTGAAAATTTGTTATCAACCAACGTAAAATCATTAAGATTTTTTTCAAAGTCATTTTTACTAATTATCACAAATGACATAATGATACCCCCACTAAATTATTTTGCACATCTATTAAACTTTTCTTTAAACTTTTCTTTAAACTCATCAAAGCTCATATCCCAATTTACTTTGGACATAAATTTTGAACATAATTGTGTACATTTTGAACAAAGAAAAGCATTGGAATTATCATCTACTACAGAATGTATTGTACCATCCGAAGATATACTCTGTTCAACATTAAAACATAAATTACATACCTTGTTCATATCAAAATCCTCAATTAAAAATACTATAGTATTTTAATACCAATACCCAAAATTCCACTGGAGGTTTCATCTATCAGATTACACATTGAATCACAAATTCTACTTAGAACAGGATCATCGCCAAAATCCTTCTTTATAGCATTATAAACCATATTGCAATATTTATGGGCAACAGAAGCCTGATCTTTATTTGTACACGATTTTACTATCCTATCGCATTTATCAGCAATGATATCAAGATTGTTTTTATCAATAGAAACACTGAAAATCTTATCCATAACTCACCTCAATGTTTTATTTAAAGGAATTTTGAAGTTTAACAATTACCTTTGAAGTCAATGACTCAAATGCATTCTGAAATTCCTCCGATAGATCGGCATAACCATAAATATAATGTACCATTTCGTGCATTACTACACCCAAAAATTTTTCCCAATCATTAATAACTTTTCTAGATATACTAACAAATTTTCCATGTTTTGCCTCACCCAAAATATTATCATCATCAAATTCAATAATCCGGAAATCTTTGACATTAACTCCAATAATATCATTAATAAACATTTTCATTTTCTTAACATTAGAAAATTGATAATCACTTAAATCTTTTATGGATATTCTAAGATTCTTCTTATTACTAACCTTATTTTTAATGACCTCAACATCATTCTTAAAAAAATAATGTGCATATTGAATAGAAGAATTTATAATGGTAAATCCACTGTATTTGGCAGAACGACTAACATCAATATCAGTCTGCAAACAAACTTTATTACCGAAAAGATTTTTTACTTCATCTCTCCAAATATTGGGATGTCTTAATGTCATCCATATATTGCATTCACGTTCTATACTATCATGATATTCAGTATTGCTCGCAATTTTTAGTATATAAGATGCGTATTTCCTATCTTTGTTAGAGCAGATTATTTTAGCTATTCTATCCCTTATTTCATAATGATCAACATCACCAGTAATCGGATTTTCCCTTTCCATATTCAAATTATATCCAAATTCCGATTCAATAGCTTTTACAAAAATACCTTTTATGAAAAGTTCGCCTGGTTTATCCGGAAGAATCCTCTCAACCATATTCTTAGTAAGATTGTAACTCAAAAATCTGCTACTATAATCATTTTCTATACCTTCAATTACAACTTTTGTACCTTTTAAAACAATATTTGTGAAACTATAATCAATACATAAAGTCTTTACATCAAAAGTATCTACGAGTCTAGTATTTAGTATTATATTATTTGTATATATTTTAATTGATCTCCCATCCCTCAAAAGAGATAGAATTGCAAACTTCATTCCTTCACCAAACTTACCTATGGAATCAATACCATTTTTTGAAGATTCGCCAATAATAAGATTTTTAAGGATAAAACCATCACCTTTATCTTTGATTATCAGGCAACCGTCTTTATATTTTACTGTTACCCTGGTACTGGTATCAATAGCATTCTGGACTATTTCCCTAACAGCTTCCCAATCACCCCAATTTGGCCTGTAACCAATAGAAATGGGGTAATTTATCGTCCCCCCAGCACTGTTTGATTCCATATCTGATTCCTTTCATCAAAAAATTTATAATAAAGAATAGGAAAAACACGTAATTAATTATTATTTGTAAAAGACCACCCAATAGAATTTACAAAATAATTATGCAAAATACGTGCCAAATAATTATGAAACCAAAAAATACCGTTGAAAAAAGAATCTTTTTATGAAAAATGTATAATAATTATGTTGTAAAAAACACATTATTGTGGTTGATTTATCACATTATTTATAAAACAAATATGGCCAATCAAAAATCTATCTGATTGGCCATTCATATAAAAAATAATGCTGATTAAACTAAGGATATAAGAAGCCTGTTAAGCTTAACCTTGATTTCATCAACTTTTTTCCTTACATCTTCTGTCTCAACAAATTTTTCTACATCTACAAGCTCATCCTTTTTCTTATTGTGTACAAGAATACTAGGAATTTTATAGTGTATAACAGCATATCCACCTTTTCTAGTTGCTTGCAAAATAACATTTGTATTTTCATCTTTAATTTGAATAGTCGGATTCTGATCCTGTGCCATAATTAAGCCCTCCAAAATTTTATTTTTTATGTTATTAACTACAAATATACAAAATTAATTTAATAAATTACTTATCCCCCCTTTCTTCTCTACAACCAAATATGAATTAAAAAGATCTTTTATTTCTTCATCATGTGATATAATGTATATATTTTTAGAATCACCAAAATATGACTGTAGAAACGGCAAAATGTTATTTATTGAAGAAATATCCATATGAACAAAAATTTCATCGAGAGCCAATAGATTAATTGAAGAATTTGAAACCCTTGATATAAATTCAGAAAAAGCTATCTGTACCAAAATATCTACTCTTCTTTTCTCACCACCGGACAAATTATAGTAATCGACACCAACTAAATCCATATCATTCAATGATTCACCTATATCAAAATAAATCTCACTTTCAGGATATATATAAGATCCAAGGGATTTCAATATTTCGTTATAAATTGTAAGATACCACATTGAAACAAAAGAACGAACTTCACCAGACGGCTGAGTCAAATTTTTTATTAAATTCATTCTATCTTTTACTTTATTGTAAACAGTTAAATTTTTATTTATTTCATCAAGTTTATCACTATTATCATCCATTTCAATCTTTATACTGTCTATTTTTCTAGAAGCATTTTCATAATCTGACTTGTCTCTCATCAATGATGATAATTTAATTTCCAACATTTGAATGTTTCTCTTCACCGAATCAACTTTATTTTTATCTAACCTTATGCGAGATCTTACTTCATCTATCTTATCGGTAATCAATGACAATTTCTCTTTTTCAGAAAGAAGACCAGATAATTTTTCTTTTATTTCTTTTAAATTGTTTACATTATAATCCCTCTCGCATAATGGGCATTTACCACTTGATAACTTCTCATATTTATCTATTTCATTCGAAATTATATATGAATCCCTGGTATAAAGATTATTCAAATCAATTAATAGATCACCACAGACTTCTACATTTTTATTCGTAATTTTCATATCATTAGAATTAATGTTAATTGAATTAGTTAATGATTTTATTTCATCATCAATTTTCGACAAACTAATTGTTTGCATAGATTCTAATATTTTCAATTTTCCATTTAATTCAGAAATTATATTTGAGATAAATAATTTATCATTGTTATAAATGTTTATGTTTTTATCAGCTTCATACAATCTACTTTTTACAACATTTTCAACAACTTTCCAATCAAATTCTATTACCTCCGAAAAATATTTTTTTCTTTTTGTTGGAGTTAATGTGGTTAACTTTGTACTCATTCCCTGTTCTATTATCACGGAAGATACAAAATGATCATAAGACATACCAACGTATGAATTTACATCAATTTGCGTTTCTTTCATAGTATGTTTACTAACATCTTCATCATCTATAAGCAACTCAATCCTATTCTTCCCACTTTTATGATTGTGAAATCTCCTTACTTTTACAAGACTATCCATATTATCTGGCAATAAAGAAACTTCAACCATAGTATCACCAAGACCATCTCTTGAAATGTTACTCCTGCTAGAACTACCAAAAAACGCCCATGGAATTGCATCAAATAAACCGGATTTTCCACTTCCGTTAGATGATGCAATATCACTATCTCTATTATAACCTATGACTAGATGTGTACCTGGAGCAAATTCAACATATTCACTCTCATAACTAAGAAAATTTTCTAATCTAACCCCTATTATATCCATTATTCACATTCCACCAAAATAGAATTAACATCATCATACAACTCAGAGTAATTATTCTCGAAAAAATCCTTTATTAAATCTGCAGGACTTTTCATTTCCAGATTTTCAAATTTCTTTTCCCTTTGCTTCTCTGGTATTTTAACAACCATGTAATCCAAACCATCCAATAATGATTCAATTTTTGAAAAATCATTATCTGTAACAACTAATTTAATAAATTTATTTTCATGTATTGATAATTCAAGTTTATCTATTGAAGATTTATTAGAACCGTAAATAACAGAAATACCCCTAACATTATTATTATAATATCTTTTAACTTTATTTGAATCTAAATCATAAGTCATTATTCCATGTTTTATTTGACTACATTCTTCTGATGGATTTATCTGATGTGCAGAACCAACATAGAATACATCCCCAACAACTTTAGGTATATGTACATGACCAGATATAACTGGCAGACCAATTGATGGTGAAAAACCAAAATCAGACTTATTCTGTATGCCGCCCTTAAATAATGCATGAGTAAATATTATATCAGATTTAACTGAAAATTTATTTATTTGTTCAGCCATTAAATATTCTGGATCAGAATATGGTACGATACCAAATTTAAAATCTTTATATTCAAAAATTGTTTGACTATTAAAAAATTTATCACATTTAAAAATTTCAGTAGAGTAAATTCCGTTCGATCTAATGTCATGATTACCCGGAATTATCCAAAATTCAGAACCTATATCTTTTGAAACTTCATAAATCATATTCATACATTTAACGGTATTAACGAGTGTAATAACGTCAATACTATAAAGTGAATGGAATATATCGCCAAGAAATACAACAAGATCGGGTTTTATTTCACTTATAGAATTCTCTATAAATTTAAAAGAATTTATAAATCTATTCATCTCTTCAGTTGTGCCATTTTTGTTTATTCTATTCCACATCGGAATAGATCCAAACATTTTCGCATGTATATCAGAAAAAAACAATATATTCATATCACCCTCACAATTGCATTAACCTTATCTGATTTATCAATTATACTCATTTTGGGTGGATTCCAAGTTTTCCTATCGACTATTTCATATGATACATCATTATAAGAATAACTTAATTCCTCCAATATACCTTTAAAATCAACATCAAGGCCAGATATGTCAAGTTGATATTTGTTATCAATAAAATCACATGAATTTACTTCCATAGAACCACCCCACGACTTACCAATCTGCATATCGAAAACCAATGGACATCTCAACCAATCGCCATACTTTCTTAACTGATCAGTTAACAAAGTCCGATTTAAAATTCCGATACATTGAAACAATTCACCGGGATAAACATCTGAAATAAGTGAATCATGCACCGAACCCATAGCAAGAGATTTACCAGAATTTCTTATTGAATCCCAAGCCATAAAAAATGCATGTAGAGCTAGTTCAGAGGCAGCAGATTGTATTGGATAATTTTGGGAATATCTAAAACCAGATTCCCTAACGAATTTATCAACAGATTTTATTTCAGTTATCGGTATGAATCTACCAAAAACAGTCTTTATACCACCGTGTTTAGAAACATATTCGTGTTGTTTTCTAATATAAGAACTAACTCCAGAAAATTGCGAAAATAGTTCATTCTGCAATTTATTGGCATCATCTTCAGTCATTCCAGTATCATTGGCAGTTGATTTAATTGATTTACCATACAAAATACCCAACATCAATGCCTTCATCAAATCTCTTTCATGTTTTGTAATTTCATCTATGCCCTTATTAAAGACTTTTGATCCTATGAATCTATAAATATCATAACCCCTCTTGTATGAATCTATTAAATTAATATCATTAGATATTGATGCCATAATTCTTGGTTCTAATTGAGAATAATCAAGTGACAATATAAGACCACCCTTTTTTGCCCAACGTGAAACAATTACCCTCTTCATATCTTTTTTATCTTCATCTCTACTAGGTATTGAGTGTAATAATGATGTTATTCTACCGGTAAGGGTACCACAGACATTCCATGAAGATCTATAAATCCCAAATTCGTCAATCTTTTCAGGCATTACGTTTATGTATGATGTAAGTAATTTGGTGAGACTCCTATGACTATTAATTGTATCAAGAAATTTTATCTGATTATCACTCAACTCAGATTTCATATTAAAATATTCATTTATTGCTTTCTTACTAAAAGATGGTGCACCTGTTTTTTTACTTTTTAATAAAACAGGGAAGTTTAAATATTTCTTACATGAATTATTTTTACCTGGCACGTATCCAAATATCATTTTCTGCAATTGTATATTTGAATTGAGATTTACAGGAAGACCTTGATCCTTCTCAAATTCTATGACCTCATTTATTGATTTCATTGTTTTCAAAAGATGATCAATTTCACTGCTTACTGAAATTCTCAACTTGTTTAATACGTCAACATCTATCTTTATGCCATTTATTTCCCAGGATGTTAAAGCCCTACTTATCTCACGCTCCATTTCGAAGACAGGCGCATCACTGGATTTTTCTAATAAATGATTGTAAAGCAATTTTGTATAATATGCATCGATGCTCCCATATGTACCAAGGATCTCGGTTGGTACCAATCCATAATTTCTATCTTTTTTCTTAAAACCAGACAATATATCGTTTATTGGTTCATCCCAATCTTCACAAACATTAAACAAAGTCCTTGCGAGATTCTTCAAAGATAGCGATATGAAACTTCTATTATATATAATATGTGACATTATATAAGTATCTGATTTAACGTTTACCTTATCAAAATCAACAATACCATTAAAAACTGAATGAGCAACATCAAACTTTACATTGTGGCCAATCAATGGGAAAGACTCTAATAATTTTTTAGAATGTGAAAATAATTTAACTCTATCAAGATCTGTAATTTCATAATCCCACTCATAAGAAATTAATGGTATATAAACTACACTATCAAAATTATCATAAGTTATCGAATATCCAAGGACTTTTGTTCCATCAAGATCTATACCTGTTGTTTCAATATCAAAATATAAATGCTCTATATTATCTTTGTTATCTAATACATTATTTATAAAATTTATAGCAAGATCTGGTTTCAATACATATGTTTTAAAATCATTTTTTATATCACCATTAAGATATGATTTAACAGTTTCCCAAGTATTTAAGAAAGGACCTGAAGCACTTGGATTTATAGATAAATGAGATGGATTAAAATTTGGTATTAAAGGAAATTTTTTGTCCTTTATTTTAATACGCATCAAATTACCCAATTTATTAGAAACGCCAGTCCTATTAGACAAAGACAATAAAGCCTCCTTGCCAAGTGAAACTATTAAAGTCTCTTCGGGTAGTTTGTATAACTCATCAAGAAGTCTGTTTTTACAGTATTTTACTTCGTCTTTAGAAGGAGGTTTGGTAGAATTACTTCCGTTACGCGGGCAACAAGAAACAGCATTTATCATAAAGACATTATTTATATTGTTCTTAGTTAGACATTCGTCTATAATCTTCATAGATTTATTTAAAAATGTAATTCCAGAATTATCCTCTTCTATAGTTGGATATCCACCAACTATAATCAATTCTGGATTAGAATCATTACCCCTACCCACCATAAACGGATTTTTACAATTTTTATGTAAACCACACTTTTCACAATTTTTGTGCATATCACACCTATTTAGATTCTATAAAAAGACTTCTATCTAAATCACCGTGAACCATAATTCTAGTGTTTCCTCTTCCCCTTCTAGACATATCAACATACATCATATATTCAGAATTAGAAATCTTATTAATCGATGATATAGACCAAGCAAGATGGGCTTTTTTTGCTGAATGAGCTAAATCCTTAGCATACAAAGGTTCACCGTCTCTTTCCATTCTATCCCAAGAATCTCTTTTTGGTTGAGCCAAAGTAAGCAATGGGCAAGAAAAATAATTGGCAAGTCTTATAAAATCGCCATAGACATTACCAGAGTTATCATACATAGAATCAGTAGCACCAATAACCGGTAGAACAAGATCATCGTAATCAACTATTATTAGACCAACATCTTTTATTTCTCCTTTTGTTCTTTTTGAAGAAATAAAAGATCTCAGAGTCATGGCATCAACCGTACCATTTACATAATGTTTTATATGTATATTTGGACTGTAACTATCAAACTTCTTTATCCTTTCCTGATAAACACCATTATCTATAGATAATAATTCGGAATAAGAAAGCCCGGAAAATCTACATGCATACTTTGCAAGTATATCCATTTCTGAAAGTTCCATTGTAAAATGAATAACGGATTTATTGGATACTGCAACATTTGCACCTATATTTACAGCAAGAGTGGATTTACCAACTTTCGGCGGACCCATTATGACATGAACTTCACCCTTTGCCATACCATTACCAACTGACCTATCATATTCAGCAAAACCAGTATTAGATAACAATTTTGGATCATAAAACTCAGCATACATTTCCTGTAATTTTTTTAGATCAGAATATTTCATACCAGAATCAAGTCCAACACCAACTGATATGGCATCATCTACTCTCTGTAGAACTTTCTCTAAATTTTGACCGGATTTTATATCATCTATTGACTCATAAAAAGCACGTTTTACCCTTTCTCTTTTTATCCACATCGAAAGATTATTCTCTACCAAAGATTCATTCTTTATTTTTATCTTTGATACTTCCGATAAAATTTCAAGAATGTGCTCAACATCGAAATGTCTCAAATAAGACATATTCATAATTTCAGCTTCTATGGCAAACTTGTCAATTTCAGAACTAACTTGATTACCAACATTTTTTACAGCATTAAATATTACCTTTAAATCTGGCTCAGGTATATAATCACTATTTATAAAAGATATGTAATTGTCAAAAAATTCCCTCTCCGTAATCAATAATTTTAAAACCGATAACCTAAAATCCCTACTATACAAAGAATTAATATTAATGTCATCAGTCATTTATTTCCTCTATCAGCATTTCCAGTTTTATTTTTGTCTTTTTTATGTGTATTATTTGATTTTTTATTGTATATTGAAGAAACAAATCTCAACAAAAATCTATAAATACTACCATTTTCTTCTTTAAATGTCATAAAATCCTCATTCTCATTGATTCAAACTCGTTTATAAATTTAGAATTATTGAGACACCCAATAAATACATTATTTGTAACATCATTTGGATCGGTATTATCTGGAAGCTTCATAACCCTGACATCCTTATTAAAACTTTCTGCTATTGAATATACTTTCATATCATCAACATCAGGATCAAAACACAAAATTATATCATCAAATCTAGATAACATAATCTTCTGATCGTTTGATAATGAACTCCCCAAAACAGCAACTGAATTTATTGATGAATGTTTATAAGCCGATATCGCAGATATAATTCCTTCACAAATTATAACACTACTTTTATCCTTTACATTATCATAATTCCATATAAATTTATTTCTCCTACCTTTCGAATATTTATACTTAAGATGATGTCCAACATAACTTCTACCAACTACTAAAGGACATTTACCATTAAAATAAACAGGAAAAACTACCCTACCGGTATACTCACCTGTACCAGACCTTATATTCCATTTTTCTATATCGTCCTCATCTATTCCTCTTGATTTTAAATAATTATAAGACATGGGGGTTAGATGACTTGATATTGGGTATGATATAGAATCTAAATCTATATCATTTATTGAATCCGAATCAAGACTTGCAAAAGCATTTTCAATTTCATAATCTTCTATATAACGATCATTATCATCCTTGTAGCATGAAACATTATTCAATGCCAATAATATTTCATTAAAGATTACATCATTTTTAAAGTTTTCTAAAGTTTTAATTCTTTTTTTACTTTGATACCTATCATAAACTCTATCTATCAGACTTGATCTATCTTCATCATCAAGATTTTTTATTCCATTGTAAAAATCTCTCGTTGTACCTATCGGTATTCTGGAAGTTGCCATTGAACCAAAAAGATGCATTGCAATTGTAAATCTATTGCCTTCCTTGTAATATTTTTTTACAACTCTCGTTAATTCCTCCATCAAATAAAGTCTCCAAATCTAAATTTTTTATTACTGGAATACCCTCACTATTATAGTAATTTATTCTTTTTTTAAATTGATTTTCCAAATAATGATGAGTTCTGTCATCAAAATCAATAATGAAAGTATAATTTTTTCCATCACTCAATCTAACCCCCCTACCTATCTTTTGCGGTATTTTTATCAGACTCTTACCGGAAAATCCAAGTATAATAACATTAACAGATGGTAAATCAACCCCCTCGTCAAAAACAGAAGTAGAGACTATATGACTTATATCACCATTGTGCAAATCATTAGCTACATCACCATAATCTATATAAGAATCCCTAAAGCCCAAATTATATTTTATACCTTTATTGCTGCCGTAAACTGCAACAGTCTTTACAGCAACATCAAAATCAAGTTTTTCTAATATTTTTTTTGCGTGCTTCTTAGTTGTTACAGAAACCAATGTAGTAAACCCATGCCTCTCGAACATACCCATAACTTCAGCTATCAGTCCATTTCTATGATCATCACCCTCTATAAAAATATTTTTGACCATATTCCAATCATTTATGCTAGATTTCTTCAACATTGGGTTATCCATCACAAAAACTATTGGTTGAGTTATAACACCTTCTTGTATCAAATGTTTAATTGACACATCAACAATGACTCTCCCAGATATACCTAATGTAGTAAAATCACTAATGTTTTTATAAATATCTAGATCACGATACATGGTACCTGTAAACCCAAACATATATTCGGATTTAGAAAAAGAAACAAATATATCTTTCCAAGATTCAGACTGAACATGGTGAAATTCATCAAATACTACAACATCGGCCTCTATTTTTTTATCACTTTTAATTAAATTGTGTAAAGAACTTGCAGTAGTTATAGTTATATCATTTTCATTCTTCTCTTTCCCGATCACTATACCAACATTTTCCAAACCCCTCAATTTTGATCTTTCAACAAACTGTTCAGCAATTGCAATGGTTGGAACTACTACCACAGTCTTCATATTTAATAATTTGATTATTGCAAATATTACTTCAGTTTTGCCACCACCAGTTGGTATAATTACAGCCCCATACTTCATTACAAGTGATTTTTGTACTGCTATAGCCTGGAAATCATATAAAACTATTCCACTATCCTTAAAGATATTTTTTATTGAATCTAAATTTTTAATATTGGAAAGATCAAATTCTACATCATTGAATTTATAATTAAAATTTCTGAATTCTATAGATTTTATTAGAAAATCTTTGTAACCAAGAAACGTATATATACCCAATTCATCATCAAATAAAAAATTAACAATATTATGTGTAATTTTTTGCCTTCGGTAGCGACCCTTACCAATCCACATACTTTCTATAAATTTTACATTCAAAATCTCTTGTATTAATAATTTTTCTTCTTCAAAATCACAGTTAATACCGAGAAATCTATCATCCCTACAATAAAGATTAATCATTTGCTATATTCCTCAATACAGCATTAGCTATTATGGATTCCTCTTCAGAAAGTTCAATTGGTATTAACTCGTATAAATCAGAAATTTCTCCTTCCATTTTCTTTATATCATCAAATAATCTCATTTTTATCAATGGCGATATTGTACTATATTTATGATATACTAGATAATCTATGAGAATGTCAAATTTCTCATTTTTCTCACTAAATTGTTGCAATTGTGCACCAGATTGAAATTTAATTTCCTTATCCCCAACAGAAAACGAACTCCACCCACCGGATTTTGGAGATGCCATACCCGAATTCTTTAGGAATAAAGCTATGGATTCCCATTTCATTATCCCCAACTCATTATGCATATATAAATCACACACTAAATTCGGATACATTAATTTAGACTTTACTGATTGTAACGATATATGTGATGCCTCCTCTATTACCATTCCAGCTATGGTTTTAGTGATTCTTTTTGTTTTCTTTATTTTAGATCTAAGTGAAGCATGAAATCTTATGCCGAGACCACCGGGTGCTTTGGGACCAGACATTTGACCTATAACTTCATAAACTTGATTAACAAATAAAACTATTGAATCTGATTCAGCTAAAGAATCAACAAGCCTTCTTAAATATTCTCTTATTAATTTTGGCTTGTGTCCAATACCACCAGAATTATCTTTAGGTACTACAGCAGCTATAGTATCCCAAACTACCATAAGAGGTATTTTAGACTTAATAGACTTTTCAATAGTGTCTAAAATTAACTGAAATCCTTCTTCTAGAATTTGTACTTCATGTATAATTATTCTATCTAGATCACCACCCATATACTTAAATCTGAGTCTATCCATAACATACTCAGATTCTAACCACAAAACATAACCATTTTTCTGTTGAGTAAGAAAAGCGATTGACAAAAATTCAGCAATGGTACTTTTTCCGGTAGATTCATATCCAAAAATTTCATATATCTTTCCGGAACACAAACCTCTACCCAAATAAACATCAAAATGTGGTATAGATGTGCTATAATGGTAGTTTGATTCACTCTTCAACTTATTCAATGTGTTTCCAAAAATATTATCTTCTCCCATATATTATTTCCTTTAAACTTTTAAATACATCATCAATGTCAAATATTCCATCTGATAAATCTTTTATAAATTTGATTATAACTTCAATGGATTTTCTTATAGCAAAATGATCATCATATGGTATATACAAAATACCTAGATCATCTACTGATATCTCATCGAAATCATCTATAATTATCATAGAAGTCCCAAGTTTCATTTTATTTATAGAAACTATTTTTTTCCAAATTCTTTCAGGTATATTCTTATTGACAATGATCATATCAGAATGGGATGTCGTCTTTGTCATTGGTTTTAGTCTTGCACTCTATGCTATATGGACATAGAACACAACTCCCCTTTGATCCATCATACTCACCCATACATTCCTTACATTTTGCATTCTGTGTATTTTGTGTAGACAGATCATTCTCTAAAGTATTTGTTGGTTTCTGTTCCTGTACCTCAGTTTTCTTATTACTTTTACTGGAACCAGAAAAAGATGAATTTAGTTTTCTCTCTATCCTATCTTTCAAAATTCTTGCCGTGTCAGTAACTTCCTTAATAACATCATCAGATGGGGCAATTTTGAATATCTTATCAAAATCATACATTGTGGATAAAATTTCATTGATTCCTTCCTGTGTTTCAGCTATCGGCCTCGGACCATCTGAACTAAACTGCCTCTCAAAAGCACCTTTATCTCTCTTTCTCCAGATAATTATATCTCTACCTTTAACAGGATCAATAGCATCCGGAACGCCAAATTCAGTATCCATCATATTCTCTATCAGCCACGTAAGAAAAAACGATGAAATTCTCAAAGCATAAGATAAATTTTCATTATATTTTGACGAATCTGGAACTTGTGCGTTAAAGTAGGCATATGCTGACGAATTCAACCTGTTTATAAAATCATTATCAGTTCCATATGAACTAATAACTTTACATATCGGACAATCCATATCCCAAGTCTTAAGACATTTGGAACCATCGACCTCATAATGCTTCCATACAAGCTTTGAGAATATATTTCTATCACCCCAACCAGGAAGAATACGAAATTTAAGCTTTACCTTTGCCGCACTAGGAACATCAACCCATCTCATATCATCTCTGTTACCGGAAGAACCTTTATTTATAACACCCATCATCTTTTTCATCCAAGCATCATCCATTGTCTTTATCCTCCATTCTAAGATTTATCAATCCCTCCAAAAGGAATAGATAATTGTGGGTATCGTTTAATTTCTCATCCCATGCCTCATCGGAATGAAATACACCTTTAGTTGCATCTTGAGACATCGTTACTATGGATTCGATATGCTTTACCATATATCCAATGCAAGCCTCTTCAGGTGAAACACCAAGAATTCCAGCTCCCTTATAAAAATTCGAATATCTATCTTTCCTTGAATAATGTTCACCCTTAGACTGAAGAAGCTTAGAACATTTTTCAATACGATTCTTGATTATAAAATCTAAATTGTCGTTATTCATATTATAATCCTCTTAGTATTTAATTTTGATACAATGCTCAAGACCAGCACCGGTACCCAAAACATTGACCTTACCACTACCCCAATACTGATTATCATTCAAGACCTTTACAAATTCAGCAACTATTGGATATTCTTCACCCAATTCATCCAAAGTAAATTCACCAGATTTATCTTTGATACCCGATTCAAGATAATTAGCAAAATTCAAACAAATCAGATCTGGATCAATAACCATCGTAGCAAGTTTATATTGCATCATTGAAAATGAGAAAACACGCCTTACTCTTTTTGTAAGAGAAGTCATTTCAATAATTGGAACGTCCGACATTGCTATTTGAGTGACCTCATCCCAAGTAAGTTCTTTCTGATCTGGATAATATGGACCGGAATTTGAGCCTTTCATGGAAAGACCACTATAACCATCCATTTCATTATTCGAAGAATCACCAACCCTAATTGGAAAAGATCTTACATTCATCAAAACTTTACCAATGACCCTTTTAGGTATACCAGACATACCAGCAAAAGTCATTACATCAACATTTCTACTCGTATTATACGGAAACGCTTTATGAACAGTACCATCATCATTAGTCCAAATCATACCATGATCAAGGGAAAGATCAAAACCCTGTGCTGTCTCAAGTACACCTCTTTCACCATTTTTAAGTCTGTTACAAATTTCAGAGGTAATATCAGAAATAAACGGTTTCAACTCCTTAACATCACTAGTGGTTGTTACACCCGGATGCCTCATCACCTTTCTTGCAAGAGCAGCACCATTACCAGTCATGGTAGATGCAATTCTTAAAAGTTGCTCTTGTTCATACTTTACATCATCTTCAGTAATAATAACGGCATTTGGATGAATTTTTAATCTAGATTCATCAATTCTCCAAAAACTTATCTCTCTATTTAATTGTTTTAAATCAATACAAGCACCAGCACCGATATAAATATCAGTACTTGGACAAACAACAGATGTAGGTAAATGTTGAAATTTATGATTAACACCATCAGAATCTCGATATATGTGACTACTCTGCACTGAGTTCTGAGAAATAGCAAAATCAGGTTCTTCTTTTATGGCCAACCAACCATTCATTTTTCCTTTACCAGATGACCCCCACTGAGCATCACAATATCCTACAGCAACCTTACCATTCTCTAAAATTTTATTCATTATTTTGACTCCCCATTTTTATAAGCAATAATCCATTCACCCCTTAAAAGTGATATCCTAAACATTTTTTCATTAAATCTTTTTTTAATTTCGAATTTCTTAATTTCAGCCTCCTTTAATAATTTTGCCGATTTTATAGACTCCATTTCTTTTATTAAATATTTATACCTGTCATCAGAATGAAACAAATCAATAATTGCCACATTTCTTTGTTTATCATTTTTATATTGACTATCATTTACTACATTATTGCTTATTTCATTCTTTAACAAACTCAAACTCATTTCATTCTTTGCAGCACTAGATTCAATGGAATCTAAATCCCTAACCATTTCAACAATTTCATTATCAATGCTAAATAATTCTGCAGCATAATCAGCAGCATTTTTCAAGAAACTATTGAAAAATTCATTATCAATATTGCCCATATCAGAATATCCCCTATATATTACTAAGTTTTTTAGAATCTTCAAAAACTTTCAATACTTTAACTTCATCAAGGATTGAATCCTGGGTTTTCTTCTTTACGAGACCATATGCAAGCTTAAATACTTCATTTACATCATCGCCATCCTCAAGATCAATACTTATTGAATGTGAACACTCAGCTGAAGAGAAACCTACAGACATCTTGATACCATTTCTAGCGGAAACATTTGATATTTTCATTATTTTATTCCTCTACAAATTTTTTTATAATTTCATTCTTAATGCGCAATATAAAACTATCTAATACAAAAATTTCATCAGTTATAAAATCAACATAATGTTTTATATAAACCGAATTTGTTATTGATTTATAATTATCACAAAATAATATTTTAGTACCCTTAAACATAGATAATTCAATTGGAACACCAACAGATGGGTTTTTCAAATCCCAAAAGAAAACACCAATATCAGATTCAGATAATGCTTTCTCATTTATATCTACAATAAATTTGTTTTTGTGATTTGTTGGACTACATGATGAAAAAGCCAAGTCAGGTCTGAATACAGTACCATATTTTCCCAATACATCACATATTTTTGATAGCATTTCACTATTAGATTTATTTAAATCAATTGAAGACCCGAGATAAAAAGACATATTTGTATCAACAAATCCATCACATAGATAATTATTACAGTCATGTAAAAAATTTCTACAAGTGCCAGAATGTTCTACAGTCAAACGCGGTCCAACATCACAATTTTCCATCATCACATACCCCCGAATAATGATTTAAAATAGAAAACCAACACATAATCAATAATAAGAATTGGAAAGATGTGATATTGATTATTGATTAACAAGAACCAAACCCACACGATACACAAAGATCACCCCTACAACCTGACACTGATTTCATACTGTAAGATCCGCATTTTGGGCATTTTTTAAATCCACTTTTACCACCATCTATACTCATGCTACTTTCACCAAAATATTCTATAAGAACTTTGGCAAGGCAATCAACAATTGATTCGGCTCTAACTGGCACCTCAGAATCATTTTTTATTTCAAACCAAAACACATCACCCTTTAAATCTATTAGAGCATCTATTATAACACCAATTTCTATTCCGTGTTGTAAACTCTTTGAAATTATTCTTGCCATCGAGTTAGTTAATAAATTAGTTAAAGTACCCTGTTTACCTAATCTCATAAAAATTTCCAATGGCTTACCATGTATGTCCTTATTACAAGTAAGAAACATACTACCATGTGGTGTTGGGACTCTAATAGTAATACCATCTCTAACAACAGTCTTTAAAACTTTGTTTTTCTTACCAAATGATACTGGCTGTGAAGATTTTGAACCATCACGGTATATGGTTATCCCCTTCAAACCCATTTTATAAGCCTGAGTATAAACTTCTACAATATCTTCCTTAGTGGCCGTATTTGGTAAATTACAAGTTGATGAAATTGATAATGATATAAATTTTTGACCAGAAGCTTGCATCTTTATTTTTTTCATCGGTTCTACATCATGTGCCGTTACAAAAATATTTTTTATATCATTTTGTATATATGGTATATCTTTAATACTACCATGATTATCAATAATATCATTTATGATTTTTTCCTTTGAAAAACCAGAAGACATAGCAATACCTGGAAGAACCTTTTTAAATTCATTGTCTACAAACTTCAAAGAATCACCAGATTGAAGTTCTTTTTCCCAAACTAGAGCAAAACAAGGTTCAAACCCATATGAACAATCTGCAGATATGGCTGTAGAACCAGTTGGAGCTATTGTACTCCATTCACTGTTTCTGATTCCATATTTATCAAAATCCTGTAGAATTTCATTTTCACCATTGCAATAAAAATCAAGCAAATCCCTAAAATGATTCATATCAGATTTTGGAACTTTTATAGGTTTTCTTTTATCATTTTTTACCATATCTATTGATGCCTTGATGGATGAACTATTTATGGTATAACAAATTTCTTCAAATTTTATGAATGATTCATTGCTGCCATACCTAATTCCATTCTTGTAAAAGAAATCAGACAACCCCATTAAACCGAGACCCATAGGACGATTTGAATCCATAGATGATTTAAATTTTCTATGTGGATATGCAGTAACACTTATAACATCATCTAAGAAATATGAACCATAAAAGGCGTATTCAGATAATTTACTAAGGAATCTTTCGTAATTATCAGGACCATCTTTTATAGCCACTTCATCATATATTGCACCCAAATTCAGATGACCAAGAACACAAATTGACCAATTTGGTAAAATTACCTCGCCACACGGATTGGTACATATAATATCACCTTTAGATGGAAATGAATTGTATTTATTAGCAGTATCATAAAATATAAGACCTGGATCTCCACACTCCCATGCAGAATTTACAAGTTTATCCCAAACATCCCATACTGGCAAAGATTTACCAATTTTAGACCTTGAACTTGGAGAAACCAATTTATAGGTTTGTGAATTCCTTTCACCGCTTACAACAATATCCATAAAATCATTATCAACCAAGATCGAAGTATTGAAAGCGGATAGAGATCCATTTACCTTTGCCTCAATTAATTCATATATATCAGGATGATTATATTTAATCGAAGCCAACATTGCAGCACCGCGATTTCTATTGCCACTTTTCACAGTATCAGCTATTGATTGAAGAACCTTCATATAACTCAATGGGCCACTAGCTTTTCCACTTGACGTCTCACAATCTTTTTCTCTAAGATTTGTTATTGGTATTCCTGCGCCAGCACCAGTAGAAAAAATTTTTGCACATACATCCCACATTGTAATAATTGATTCTATTTTATCCTCAAGACCAAGAACAAAACAAGCACACAATTGTTCACCAACCGATTTATTTACTGAAGATCCAGCATTTATCATAGTTGGTGTATTTGGCCTGAAAATTTTATTATTCATCATATCTTTATAAATTTTTCTTCTAACTTTATCCCCATTGCTTATTACTTTCGAAACTCTATCATGAACTTGTTCTGGTAAAGATTCATTTTCATTAAAATAAAGCTGTTCATAAATTTTTAAAGCATTATCAGAATACATGTATCAATCCTCTTCAATAGTTTTTACAATAAGTTTTATAGTTTCAGGGTTAACCCAATTAAAAAAATGTTCAAGCCTCATTATTACATAAAAATAACCGCCCAAGAATAACATTAGATAATTATTTTTATAAATACCAGAATATTTTACCAATTTTTTATACATAGATCTCTTCATCATAACAGAAGGAGAATGGAAATCTCGCTTGAAAATCAATAATGGTTCCCTTTTACTTAATTTTGCATCTCTTGATGTTTGATTCCAGAATTTCTCGATCTGAGATAAATAAATTAATTTATCCTTATGTTCTATAAAATCAATTATATCAAGTAAATCCCAAGGTATATTTTTTACAATTTTTCCCTTCTTGGTTTTAGAATATCCCGATTTTATTTCAATACTGAAAAGCTTAGTAAGATCTTCGCCCTCCGAAACTTCACATACAATATCACCTAATTGATATTTTGAATTTATTTGTCTCGATCTATTTCTATTCCTCCAATATATATCATCTCTTTTACCGTTAGAAAACCACAAACTTAAATCCCTAGATATTTTCCTTTCAAAATTCTCACCTTTACCCATCAATTAAAATTTTTATCCTTTCTATAAAATCATTTATATTGATGTTATTAGAATCAATATCTTTTGTTTTTCCATAAAGATAATCTAAGGACTTATTTACAAAATAAGCATCATGTTTTATATACAAAAGTAAATCCCTAATTATATCATTAAGTTCTTCATTCATAAGACCCCCCAAATTACAGAAATATTTTAGAATCCTATACTTAAGAATCCGAATTGAACGCATAAATTAATTGATTGAAAAATGAAAAATTCTTAAATTATAACATGTAATCTGAATATATCGCAATAACGATTAAAATGTAACAAATTAATTGATACAGATATTTCAAATTCTTAAATTTGATGAATATCGGGTGTGAAATAAGTGTGGTATTTTCCCTGATATAAAAATTTAACGTAAACGATTTACCTTCCACACCCTCTTTTTCTAGATATGTGGGATCTGCTAAAGAGGAACTTAAACACGTTGGGGTTTTTAAAAAACCACGTGGGTGGGTGGGGAATATGGGATGATAAACTACAATTTTTTGGTTTTGATTAAATGAAATTGATTAGTTTTGTAAACGGTATTTGTTAGAGAAATATTTTTGAGGGTAAAATATGAATTTTAACCAAAAAGATTTAATGAAATATTTCAGAATAAATAAAAAAGATTCAATGGGTTTTATACTGATGCTAATGAATTTAGAGGATAATGAAAAATTCAGGAGTCCAATAGCCACAATACAAAAGAAAACTGATTCAATTTTTGAAATAAAACTTAAAGATCCATTAGAAAATTTAATTGAACTGTGGATTGAAGATTCTAAAACTATAGAAATTTAAATATGGATAAATTCAATAAATTATCATATTCATTTTTAAAATCAAGAAATGAAGATATCATACCGGAACTTTTCAAATTAACAATTGAAAAAGTAAAAGTATGGATGAGATTTCAAAAAAGGATAAATATAAATGAATTACCAAAAGATTTCAAAGAAGAAGTTGCACTAACCTATATATCAAAGTTATATGAAAAAACAGTTAATAATGAACCCCATAAAGTTGTTTTTTCAATTTCAAGAAATTTATCTAGAAAAGTAATATCAAATAAATTTTCAAATTCAATAAGGATAAATAAAGTAATTGTAGAAGATATTGATGAAAAATTAATGATGAAAGAATATTTAGAAAAACATTTAAAAAATTTTTCTCCTTATACAATTTCATCACTAATGTACTTATCAAGTTTTCCGGAATCTTTAAAAAGAATGATTTCACTTAATGAAAATAACCCTGAATTTTATATTGGGTTATTAAAATTTTTAAAAATAAAAAATAAATTTTCAAATTTTAACATAAATGTTGACAGTATTAAATCTGATATATCAAAAGGATTATTTTTATCAGCTCTTTTCAAAAATGAACCGGCAATAGCAGTATTATTTTTACTATTAAAAGATATAAAATCATTTATACAATTCTGTTTATTATTTGAAGGAAAAAATATTAGAATACCAAAAATTAATGATCTAAAAGATATTATAAATAAAGTCAATTCCATATCAAAAAATTTTGATTCTGACAATAAAATAAATGATGAAAATTTATTATTATTTTCCGTAGAAATGAATGATATGGCATTTAATGAAAATTCCTTCTCAATAACCCCGGTATTAAATATATTTTTTAAAAAATCAATAGAATCATTAATAAAAAATTATGAAAAATTTCAGAACAAAATAATAGATGACGTCAATGTTTGTTCTGGTAAGGATATTTCAAAAATTTATGATTTATTTAATAAAGAATTAAATACACAATTTGTTATGTTCCAAAGCATAATAAAATCAATGGAATTTTTAAAAATGTTCAAAAATACGGAGGAAAAAGAAAATGAAAAAGGTAATGATAGAGAAGAATAAAATTTCTGAGGATAAAATAAATGAACTAAAATCTGCATATGAAGTAATAAGAGAAAATAATAATAATATTGTAGTACTTGTAGAAAATGGAAAAGATATTTCAGAATTCAATGGACTAATAGAGATGAATGAAGCATGAAGTTTAAATTAGGATTTTTAAATGAAGAGAAAATACTAAAAATATCGAATGGTGAGGTACTAATACCGGAAACCTTCACAATAAGGGACGGTAAACCATATCCAATAAGAGACGGTATAATGTGCCAAAAAATATTTGGCCCAATAAAGGATTATGTGTGTGAATGTGGTAAAATATGGAGCAAAAACAATCTAGAATCACGATGCACATTGTGTGGTGTAGAAATAAATAAATCATCTATAAGATCATCAAGATTTGGTCATATAGATATTGGTGTATCAATATTACACCCATTAGCAATAAAATGGGTATCATATATACTGAAAATTTCAGAAAATGTTGTCAATGATATACTGATTTGTAAAAAATCAATAAAAATAGAAAATAATAATGTAATAATAGAAGATGAGTACCCAAGTAGTATTAATAATGGTACATGCGTCGGATTATTAAAAGTTCTAAAAGAATTTAAACCAGATGAGAAAACCCCAGAAAAAAAGCTTTATTTGTTAAATAAAATTGATGATTTTTTCGTTAATAAAATTTTAGTATCACCACCAAATTTTAGACCAATCTTACATATTAATGGAACAAACATATCTGATGCAAAAAATGAATTATATTTGTCTTTATTGAGAAGAAAAATAAGACTAGATAATATAAAAAAATATAATCCACATCAATTAATTTTGATGAATGAAATCATACAAATACAAAGAGCGGTAAATTCTTTATTTATTGATGGTATAAGTAAAAATGGTATAAAGTATAAGTCTATTTTAGATAATTTGAAAGGGAAAAAAGGACTGTTTAGAAACAATTTATTGGGTAAAAGGGTTAATTTTTCCGGTAGATCTATAATAACACCTGGACCCGATTTAAAGATTGATGAAATAGGAATACCAATAAAAATGGCATATGAGCTACTTCACCCATTTTTAATAAACAAATTAAAGCATAAAGTTGGTAATCTTAAACTAGCAATAAAATTGTGTAAAAATAAAGATGATTTAGCCATTGAGACTTTATATGAAATTTCGAAAAATTATGTAATGATGGCTAATAGACAACCATCGTTACATAAATTTAATATTAGATCTTTCAAAATAAAAATACATACTGACAGTACTATAAAGTTAAGTCCACTTGTCTGTTCTGGTTACAATGCAGACCATGATGGTGATTCAATGGCAATACATTTGCCAATATCAAGACAAGCCATAAAAGAGTGTAAAACTTTATTAAATCCAGTAAATAACGTTATAAATGAGTCAAATGGATCTCCAGTAATTTATCCAACTCATGAAATATTGATGGGTTTGCACAATATTACAAATATAAAAAGATCAGATAAAGAAAGAAAATTTAAGTCATTAGAAATACCAACATATTTATGTCAAATAAATGAAATTAACATTAATGATGAAATTATCTTATATAAGAATAATAAATATGAAAAAACTTGTTTGGGTAGGGAAATAATTTCTGAAATTTTAAAAGTACCAATTAATGAACCACTTACAAAATATAATATCAAAAAATACATAAAAGATTCTTATAAAAAACATAACAGAAATGATTTTGCAGATTCATTATTAAAATTAGTAAAGTTAGGTTTCGAAAATTCAACTAAAAATGCTGTATCTTTGTGTATTAATGATTTTAAAACTCCCGAAAATAAAGAAAAACTTTTTAATGAAACATATTCATATTTAAATGAAAATAATGTAAAAAAAGATGAAGCAATTCAATACTGGATGGAAGTTATAAAAACCCTACAAAATGATTTTTTAGAAAATAATTCAAAAAACCCATTATCATTAATGTTAAAAGTTGGTGCAAGGGCGTCGATGGAACAGGTATCACAGATAGTTATATCTAAGGGAATGTTGGCCAATTCTTCTGGAAAAATATCTAAAAATCCAATAAAAAATAATTATACGGAAGGTTTGAGTCCGATAGATTATTTTAATTCTACTTATGGGAGCAGAAAAGGTTTAGCTGATGTAAAACTTGGTACACCACAATCAGGGTATCTAGCAAGAAAATTGGTAACTGTATCAAGAGATTTATATATAAGAACTAAAAAATGTAATTGTTCATCTGGTATTTGGGTTAACAAAAATGATATATATAATAGACAAATATTGTGTAAAGAAAATGATAAATATTTAGTAAGATCCCCAATATTTTGCGATAATAAACTTGGTATATGTTCTAGTTCTTATGGGGTAGATCCATCGACCGGAAAAAATGTAAAAATTGATAAAGCTGTTGGAGTAATAGCTGCACAAGTATTATCAGAACCAACAACACAGATGATTCTAAGAAGTTTTCATATTTCTGGTGCTGCATCACTTAAAGAAAGTAAGAAAATAGTAAAATCATCTAAGTCAGGCAAAGTAAAAATTATTAAAAATTGTAATTTTAACATTGTCAAAATTGAAAATGAAAAATATTTAATCAATAAAACTGCAAGATTATTGGTAAAAAATGGTGACGAAATAAAGAATGGCGATAAAATAGCAAAATATCTGAATGTTAATGTAGGTAATGAGGATGTTATTAATAAACTACCAATACTTGAAATTTATTATGAAATGAGAAAACCAAAAGTAGAATCAGTAATAGCAACACAATTTGGTAAAATAAAATTGGAGACTGAAGATGATAAAGTAAAATTCATATTAAATGGAAACGAAATAGGTGAAACATATGATCAACCAATTTATGTACATGACAATCAATATGTTAATAAAGGTGATTTCTTAAGTTATGGTGAAGCTAACTTAAAAAGTTTATATAAAAAAACAGATGATTTAGAATTAGTAGCAACAGTGTTTGTAAATAGATTATCTGAACTATATGCTGAAGAAGGAATAAATATAAATAAAATACATCTTGAAATGATATTTCGTGGGCTAACAATCATTGTTAAAAAAGAAAATGGAACGAATGGTATAAGACCATATGATAATGGCGACATTTTATTGATGGGATTAACTGGGACCTCAAAAAATTTTCCATCATGGATTAAAGCAGTTGGTTTCGGTTGGGCTAAAGAAAATATAAGTAGGGCAGCAGCATTTGATAGTATATCATATGATTTACCATCTGAAAGGATTATGACTGGTGAACTTTTACAAAAACGAAATAACTCACATAGAATTCTCGCTAATGATAGAAAAATTATCTAATAAAAATATTGAGAATAGAAACATTAAATTATATAAATCAAATTTTATATTTTTTGATAAGCCAAACAACATTTACATAAACTGTAATCAAAAATACAGAGATGGTTTATCTTTTGCTGCAGAGATATCATGTTCATAAAACTTAATAAAGATAACTTTGTCACTTCAAACGGTTATAGAATATTCAACCTAACCGATCCATTCAGATTTTATTTTGATAGAAGAAAAAATCCAACCATACCATATAGTAGATTAATTTTTGCACCAAATGAAACTTTTGATTCACCACAGGTACTTAGATATTCTGTAAAATTAAATAATTATATAATAGCAAGATTATATTCAAAGTTTGAATCAAATTTTAAATGCCATTCAATATACTCAACGGAAAAATCATCATTAAGAAAAATGGGTGGTTTTGTTTTATTTAAATCAAAATCATTATTATATATGATAAATGAATTTTGCAACGAAAACAAGTGTGATGACATTAAAATTATAAGTGATTATTTAAGTAAAATAATAAAATTAATATTTGATAGTTATGATTTTGATATATTATATACTGATTATCCAGGTATATATAAAATTTGTAAAAATAATATTGAAACTGAATTAATTGATTGGAAATTAAAGGAATTCAATAAAAATGAAACACAAATAAAACAAGTAATTAACAATATAATAAAAAACAATGGTCCAATACCATTTAATATATTNGGCAAGGAAGTTTTATCAAATGTTGATATATCTGAAATAAGAAATTTAAAAATTCTTAAAAAGAAATGTTTGTTTGTAACAATATCAAACAATTTTTTTGCAGGGTTTTTCAGAAAAATTTCTCTGGAACATCTTGAATGTGATGAAGTTTTACCTGTTACAATGTTTACATTATAATTGGAGGTAGAAAGATGGAAAAGTGGGCAACAGAAAAATTGAGATGTCTGGCAAATGTTGATAAAGAAAAGGCCGAGAAATTACAAAAAGAATATGAATATAAAAATAATATAAAAATACACAATAGAATGATTCAGAGACAACTAAATCTTGAATACAGATATTTTAGGTGGTCTATAAATTCTGGTAATAAATGGTATGAAGTTTCTGTATGTTTTGGGTGGAAGTTATCTTCAGACCATAATGATATAGAATATTCATACACAGTACAAAGTAAAAATGATAAATTCTCTAGGAAAATAGCTAGAAATATACTAAATGAACGTTTTTTCAATAAAAAAACTCATTATGTACATAATGCTGTACGAAACATACCAATTTTAATTGCATTACATTATAACGATATTGTTAATAAGAAAGTTCCAGAATATGCTAGAAGAATCCCATTGGGTGGATATGATTATGCATAAAATTCAATTATAGGATGTTAACAATGAATGGTAGACCATTAAAAATAATAGATGGTTCAGCTAATACGCCACTATCAAAAAAAGTTTTTAAATTATTAAAAAATGATTTCAACCAAAACACTGATTATGTTGAATGTGTAAGTAATTTTTCAGATGGTGAGACACAAATATTTATAGACGATAACATGAGGGGTTGTGACGTTTTTGTAATCCAACCTACATCACCACCATCAAATGAACATTTAATGCAATTATATCTGATCCTTGATGCTTTGAAAAGGAGTGACTGTTGGAGAATAACTGCCGTAATACCGTATTATGGATATGGTAGACAGGATAAAAAATTAAAACCAAGGGTTCCGATATCAGCAAGGGCAGTAGCCAACCTAATAGAATTAGGTGGAATTAATCGTGTATTAACTATTGATCTACATTCAAATCAAATCCAGGGTTATTTTGATTGCCCGGTAGATCATTTATTTGCATCAATGATTTTTAAGAATCACATTAAAGATTTTATAAATATAGACAATAATTCAATAATAGTCTCACCAGATGAGGGTGGAATTGCTAGGGCAATCTATTATTCTAAAAATCTTGGTACCAATATTGCTATGATTCACAAATCAAGATCAAAACCAAATGAAATTGATGAAATGGTCTTACTTGGATCAGTATGCGACAAAAATGCAATAATAATAGATGATATGGTTGATACTGCTGGTACTCTTTGCAAAGCATCAAAATTATTAAAAAAAGCTGGTGCTAAAAAAGTATTTGGTTATGCAACACATGGTGTACTGTCCGGACCAGCCTATGAAAACATAGAAAATTCTGATTTTGACAACATATTTATATCAGACACCATTAAACAAAATGATTCAAAATTAATATTAACTAATAAAATAAAAATTATATCATGTAGCAATCTATTGGCAAACGCAATTTCAAACATCCATAATGAATCATCAGTAAGTAATTTATTTGATGGCTATTAATGTAAAATAAATTTGGAGAGATTTCAATGCAGAATAAAAAACCTAGTTTAAGAAAAGAATTCAATTCATTTGCCGATAATATCTCAAAATATATTCACCAAAAATTTATAGATTTTCATACATTTAATCAGACGGTAGATGCTTCCATAGGAGCAATTATTGATTTATGTTATGAAAAAGGAGTATTTACCAAAGAAGAATTTGATAAAGATGTTACCGATAAATTAAAAACACAATCATTTACTCGTGTAATTGCCAATTCAAAAGATTATGAAGATGAGCAATTAGTTAATAAAATTATTAATGCAATGAATGGGCTTAATATCGATCGTAATCATAAAAAGTTACAACAGGAAGAATTAAAATTGATATTTGGTGATAGGACAGATGCAATACTTGAATTGTTAAATAAAAAATTAGACGAACTTATTATAAAGGAAGAAATTAAAAGTAATGCCTGAATTATGCCCCAATTGTGAATCAGAATTGAGAGTAAAAACTCTATGAAGAGGTAGAAAGATCAGTATTTGCAAGTCTTGCGGATACAGAAATACTTCTACCACAAATAAAACTGCAAAAAACAATAGTACAGATACTCCCGAAGTAAATCAAAAACCACCACAACCACAACAAGTAACTAGAAAGCCAAAAGTTAGTAAAGTTATTGCACAACCAAAGGTAACCAGACAATCCATGGTAATTGAACAAAAATCAACTAAGTCAGTAAATATAGATGAAAAGAAGCTTTTGAAATTACAACAACGAGCAATTGAAAGACGTAAATTATTGCGTGAAAAACTTTCCAGGAGAAGATCTTGAAATTAAAGAATATTGATTTTGGTAAACTACCATATCCTACAAAATTAAAATTTTCTGGTGATTCAGGTAATTTAGAATCTGAATTAATACTTGTTGGAATTTTGATTCCAAATAAAAATTGTTATGCTGGTGTACCCATTATATTTTGTACAGAAGATAAAAAAATTATCACACCAATGGCATTACCAACGTTTGTTGAAAAATATGGAAATGAGGATATAGGGTTATTTTTAAAAGGGTAGTTATTACAATGAAATTAATTTATTATATCATACTATAATTCTATAAGGGTATAAAATTTTAAAGTTATTATAAAGATATACTAATTGAAAAAGTAATGGAGGGATTCAAAAATTCAAGTTTCAAATTGGAGCTAAAGTATGTTAGATATAAAAAGAATTCTTTGTCTGATTTTATTTTTATCTGTTTTTATTGTTAACAAAGTTGAAGCCAATGACTTAGGATATTTTCTTGGCGGATTCGTTGCTGGTATTGTTACTAATGAAGTAGTGTGTTGGAATAGGTGTCAACAATATCCACCCGATTATTATGAGGTCAGACCGGACATGCCATGTAATCAATATAAACAACAAACTACACATCAGCAAAATCGTTGTTATAAAAAAATATGGATTCCTGGTAGTCTACAATTACGTTGTTCTCAGGGTTATTATAATTTTTGGGGTAATTTTGTTCCACCCGATTGCATAAGAGTTTGGGTATCTGGATATTGGCAATGTCAAACGTATTGAGGGGGGCTATTTTAATGGGCAATGAAGTAGTTGAAAATGAAAAGATAAAATCAAAAAATAAACGGTTATTTTTTTATATATTTATCACTATATTGTTAGTGATAGCATTTGGTTATTTTATAAATCCAAACGTTAAAACTGTCGATGCAAAGATTGACATAGACCCAAATATTGAAGAAACAAAGTTAACAAAACTGATACAATATAAACAACCAAGAATAGATCCAATAATATCCAGAGAAATAGCTTCAGCAATAATAAAATATTCTAATGAATTTGAATTACCACCAGCTTTTATAGTAAGTATCATTGATAAAGAATCAAGTTTTAGACCAATTTCAATATCAAGTAAAAATTGTAAAGGTCTCATGCAAATCCATAAAAAATTCCACGAAGAAAAATTAGATAAATTCGGAATAAAAGGCGATGAAATATTTTATATAAAAAATAATATAAGAGTTGGATGTGCAATTATAAGGGAATACTACGACCAAACTGGATCTATATCGAAAACACTTGCAAAATATTACGGTGCAGACGACCCGAATTACATATATAGTGTACTGTCATCTTTTGCTGATTTGACAATTAAACATAAATCAATAGAAAATGATAAGCTCAATAAAAAACAAATCAAAGAGATAAATAACAGTTAAGAATAAGTGTTATATCTACATCATTAATATAATTACACGATAAATACAAACCTTATTCTTGGATGGTGTACAAATGACAGATGAAGAGTTTAATGAAAAGTTCCCTTTCCAGATGAGATGTTTGAGCTTGAGGATTAAGAAATGAGAAAAAATGGTTGTATTGAATGATCAAATGGTACTAAAGTATGGTGGGTTAATGAAAAATTCCATAGGACAGATGGTCCTGCCATTGAATATGATAATGGTTATAAAGCATGGTATTTGAATGGCAAGCGCCATAGGATTGATGGACCCGCAATTGAATATGCAGACGGCTCCAAAGAATGGTGGGTTAATGGTGTAAGCATGACAGAAGAAGAATTTAATTATTTTAAAAATCAATTATATAATG